>Ga0247837_1001944_pt1 | contig 40649 bp, 30 predicted proteins | sample LaCtaG_2_FD_187115 | JGI IMG/M metagenome (GOLD analysis project Ga0247837, IMG submission 187115) | Freshwater microbial communities from meromictic Lake La Cruz, Castile-La Mancha, Spain - LaCruzMarch2015_14.5m | ecosystem: Environmental > Aquatic > Freshwater > Lake | place: Spain: Castile-La...
GTTCTGCGAGGAGCCGGGAACGAATCGCGGTATGGCAGAGATATTGTGGCACCGCCGGGAAACCAGGCGGCAACAGAGAACACCAAAGTCTGTCTAACCTGCGATGAGAACCCGGCTTACTCTCCGGCTCGAATTCTCCTGGGCAATTCCGGAGACAGTCTAATGAACTGGTGGGAACGCGCCGCGGACAGCGATTAGCGGCCCGAGTTCCCGACCATCGCGCGTCGCTGCGACACCGCCCCGGAGTCCGTTATCGCTCCATCCGGGCTACACCTCTAGGGTTCCATGGCCTCCGCGGAGCCGCCCAATACATCGACCGCGATCCCTCCGGCGGCGAGCTTCAATCGACCGTCATTGGTCCAGAATTCGTCGCAACCATAATGTAGGGCAGTCGCCAGGTGGAGTGCGTCGGGGGTTTTCAGTCCATAGCCTGCGCGGAGTCGAGATGCCCGATCGAAGATGCGGTCGTCGCTTGCAAGCCAACGCTGCACCTCGCTCGGGTCGCTGACAGGGCGTTGGGCAAAACGCGGGGATGCAAGCAGGGCCAAGGCGTCGGCCGCTGTCCCCCTGGCGGCAGGGGGCGCCGTGCGGCGGGCGGACGGATCGGGCAGCAGGGTGAGGTAGGCCCGCCCCTGCAAGGGACAGGGCGGCGGCTCCAGCGGACGGACCCTTCCATCTTGGTCGATCTCGACTTCGATCGTTGTCAGCATGACTTAGCCTCGTGAATACAGATGCGGCAGTCCTCTGCCGAGATAAATCAGCACGCAGTTCTTCCTGGTCGGGTTATGGCGCCCCGCGAAGCCCAACCATCGCCCGAGGCCGAAGACAAGCCCGCGTAACTGCCGTCTTCGCAGTCTAGCGCTTAGGGTGCGGAGAGCGGTAGCGAACCGCACCGATGGTCAACCGCTAGGCCACACCCAGGTCCCGGGCGCATTGCGAGAAGGCCAGGGCGCCGTGTCCGGTCTCGGGGAAGAGGATCGCCTGGCCGCGGGGCAGGTGGCGCGCCGTCTCCGCGCCCCAGCTCGCGGCGGTCTGGGCTTGGTGCCGTAGGAGAGCCCGTAGACGTTGCAGACCGGATAGCCGAGCGCGCGCATGACCGCCTGGACGTCGCGCGCGTTCTGCTCGGTGTTGATCTTGGACAGATCGGCGCCGGACGCCGCCAACTCGTCGAGACAGGCGCGGGTGAGTGCGGGCGGCAGGTTCGCGGGCTCGTCCGCCGGCTTGACCGTCCCGGCCAGGTCCGTGACGTGGTCGGCGAGGGTGGCGAGACAGCGGGTCTCGCGCCCGGCGGAGGTGTCCACCCCGCGCTGGTCGAAGGCGACGACATCGCGCCGCGTCCGCAATCCCTCGAAGTAGGTGGAGGTGAGCGCGACCTGCTCGACGATGCCGATACCGGGCCCACCGTGCAGGTGCACCACCGCGTCCGGTGCCGGGGCGAGCACCTTGGCGCTGAGCCAAGACCCGCGTGCCCGCACCCGCTGCACGGGGCGGAATCCGACAGCCCGGTCGGAATATCCTTACTCTCCCCGAGCGTCGAACGGCGACACGCCGTCATCTGACCCTGCTATCTTTCTCCTACGCCCCAGGGTGGACAAATGGGGCGGGCAGTCCCGGCGCAGGTCCTCCTGCGCTGACCCGACCATGCACCGAGAAGGCGTGGCGATGGGTCCCCAGGCGCGGCGCGTTCGATCCTCGCGCCATCCCGGACGTCAGGCAGAGACGGCGATTGCGTGATCGCCGACCGTCCCCCCCGGCCCGTCACACTGTCGGACCACGGGGGCTGAAATCCATGAACGTATGGAGGTCCGCATGAACGCCGCGCCCTTGGTCCTGGTCCCCTTCGCGCATCCTGAGCTCAATGCGACCATGCGCTCCACCCTCGCCGCGCTGGGCTACGCCCCGCGGGTCCTCTCGCCCGCGCAGGTGACGGGCGGGGCCATGGAGGGCTGGCCGGGGGCGGTGGTGTTTCTGTTGGGCGGCACCGACTGGCCGCAGGAGCAGGTGCTCGCCGTCGTGGAGCGGGCGCGCGCAGTCCCCAGCCTGGCCCTGATGGTGCACGGTGAGGCGAACTGGGATCGGGACCTGATCGAGCGCTTCGGCGACTGTGCCCGGTGGCCCTGTGCCGGGGATGAACTGGCGTTCCGGTTGGGGCGCCTGTGCCCGGCCCCGCGCGTCCCGGCCCAGATCACGCTCGACCCGGAACTGGCCGACACCCTGGCGGAGCTCAATCTCATCGGCCGTTCCCCGGTCTTTGTGGAGGCGATGGGGCGGATTCGGCGCCTGGTGCGCTGTGATGCCGCGGTCTTGATCGAGGGTGAGACCGGCACCGGCAAGGAACTGGTCGCGCGGGCGATCCACTACCTGGGGGCGCGCGCCGGCGGCCCCTTCGTTCCGGTCAACTGCGGCGCCCTGCCGGATCATCTGGTGGAGAACGAGTTGTTCGGCCATGAGCGCGGCGCCTTCACCGATGCCAAGGGCTCGGCCCTGGGGGCGATCGGGGAGGCGGCCGGCGGCACCCTGTTTCTCGACGAGGTGGACGCACTGTCCACCAAGGCCCAGGCGGCCCTGCTGCGCTTCCTCCAAGACCGCGAATACCGCCCGTTGGGCGCATCACGGGCGCGGCGCTCTGATGCCCGCGTGGTCGCGGCCAGCAACGCGGATCTGCGCGCCCTGTGCGAACGGCGCAGTTTCCGTCCCGACCTCTACTTCCGCCTGGAGATCCTGTCCGTCTCCTTACCCCCGCTGCGTGAGCGCAGTGGCGACCTGGAGGTCTTGGTCCATCACTTCATCGATTCCTACTGCCGCCAGTACGGATTGGGTCCGTTGATACTGGATCATCGCTGCCTGCCGGCCCTGCGCGCCTACGCCTGGCCGGGCAACGTGCGGGAGTTGCAAAACCTTGTGCATCGCGCGGTGCTGATGGCGGAGGGTCCGCGGCTGGTGCTGTGGCCCGGCCCGGCGGCGCGCGACGGGGAGGCCCTGGCTGCACCACTGGACACGGGGCTCGGCGTGGAGGAGGGCGCAGCGGTCGGCGGATTCGCCGCGGCCAAGGCCCGCGCCATTGCGACCTTCGAGCGCGCCTATCTGCTCCGGCTGATGGATGAGACCCGCGGCAACGTCACCCAGGCCGCCCGGCGGGCCGATAAGGAGCGGCGTGCACTCGGGAAACTGCTCAAGAAATACGCGATCCCCGCCCGCGCCCCCGAGTGACGCCTGTCCGACGGCGGGGTGGGTCGCCGCCGACCCACGGCCGGGTCCGCGTGGTGCTGGGGCAAGCCCATGATCTGAAACGGTGTCGCGCCCGCCAAGGCCCGCCGGTGATGGGGCGCCGGTGCCCCACCCGTTTCCGCCCGACGAGAGAATCTCTCATTTATTCAAGTTCCTGTAGATAGGCCCGGGGTTGGCACCGGCCGTGCTTCACCGTTGGGTATGCGACCGCCCACTGCCAACCCAATGCCCAAGTAACAGTATGTGCACCTGCCCTGAAGAGGACGTGTGCAGGCTGGCCGGAGAGATCCTGCGTTATCTCCAAGCCCACCGCCACGCCTCGGATACAACCGAGGGGATCGCCACGTGGTGGGTCAAACGCCAGCGCCTGGAAGACTCCCGGTCGCGGGTGCAGTCCGCCTTGGACCACTTGGTCGCGTGCTCACTGGTGGAGCCACACGTGACGCCCGGCGGCAGCACGCTTTACCAATTGCGGCCGGCGCCGCCCGCGACCGGGGAAGACTGAGCCATGGCCTCCTTCCGCGGCGTGCACGCGGTGATGCAGTCACTGGAGTCCTCCCTTCAGCGGTCACTGCCCACGGCTTGGCAGCAGGGCACCATCAATGCCCGGGTGCGGCTGCTCGGCAGCGCCCAGATGGCCGCCGCGCTCAGCGGCAACTTCCTCGGACTCTATCTGCACCGCATCACGGTGGACCCCTACGGTCGCAATCGGCCGCTGCCGCCGCTGAGTGCGACCAACAGCGTCCGTCAGGCCGAACTGCCGGTGAATCTGCATTTTCTCATGATCGCCAACGGGTCGAGTGCCGACATCGAGGCTGACCTGATGTCCTGGGGCATGATCGCGCTCGCCAACGAGGTCCACTTGGATCTGTCGCTGCTGGGCGACCACGACCCGGAATGGGGCCGACAGGAGCAGGTCGCGATTGTCCCGGCGGAGATGTCCGACGAGGACCTGATGCGTCTGTGGGACCAGTTCGAGGCCGACTACACCCTGACCGTCCCCTATGTGATGCGCACCGTGCGGCTGCGCCTGCGCGGGGAGGAGTCCGTGGGGCCGGACATCGGGACCCGCGCCTTCCTGGTCGGAACCGGGATCGGGACCGGGATCGGGACCGGGGCGGGGGAGGGCTGACCATGTTGGTCCTGCGCCGGGTGAACATCAAAGAGACGCCCGTGCTGCACGCGAGCAATCTGTTGCGTTGGCTTGATGGAACCTCGGCGCCGGACCTGTTGCCCGCCTCCATGGCGCGGATCGAACGGCCGCTCCAAGTCGATTTCAGCGCACGTCCGCGCGATCTTCAATGGCTGCACAAGCCCGGGTACACGGCCCTGTGGCGTAAGCCGACCGTCGATATCGTGGTCGGGGAGGCAACGCAAGCGCAACGCGCCCGTCCGGTGTTGCCCAGCTTCCGCGTCGCCGGCCAAGTCTCTGACCCGCATGGGATCTACCACCCGCGGCCCTTCGATCTCACGCTGGGCGAGGGCGGTGGTCACGCCCTGGTGCTCTATCCCAGCCCGCTCGGCACCCGGTTCGGCACTGGCGGCGGGGTCCTGGGCGCGGTGCAGTTCGACGGTGGCCTGGACCCGGCGCTGGCCGACCGCCCGGCCGCCTGGGCCTTGTTGGAGCTGGCGGTCACCGTGAGCGCGACCGACGTGCGCCGGTTCCGCGCCCAGGCCGACGGCCAGGGCGACTTCCGGCTGTCGCTGTGGCGGCTGCCCCCGTTGCCCCAAGGGAGCACCGCCTACGCGGCGCAATTGACCCTGAGCGCCGCCGCGACGGCGACGGCCGCCATCCCGATCGACCCGGACGACCTGGGTCCCGCGGTGCTCGGCCCCCCGGGCGGCGGCGACTTCAGCCCCGCCGTCCCGCTCGCCATCGTACCGGGCGAGTCCCTGCGGCTGTCCACGTCCGGGCGCCGGGTACTGGCCATCCGGCCGGCTCCATAGCCCCGGCTCCGCCGCCAACCGCACCCATCGCGAGGAACCAAATGAATCCCCAACCGATCTCGCCCCAGGAGGCCAGGTGATGCCCGAGTATCTTGCGCCAGGCGTATTCGTCGAGGAAGTCAGCTTCCGCGCCAAATCGATTGAAGGGGTCGGCACCAGCGTCGCCGGCATCGTCGGCCCCACCCGCACCGGCCCGCTGCGCGGTAAGCCGGAGGTCGTCACCAGCTTCGCCGAGTACGTACGCCTCTTCGGCGATGCCGCGGACCTGCTGCTGGGCAACCCGGCAGCGGCCGTGCTCAACCACACCGCCATCGCCGCGCGGGTCTTTTTCGAGAACGGCGGCAAGCAGTTGTTCGTGGTGCGGGTGAGCAATGGGGTCAACGCCACCGATGCCGACGGGGTGAACGCCGCACCGGGCGCCGCGACCTTCGCGCGCCGGGCCGATACCGACAACCGCGTCACCTTCGCCGCCCGCTTCCCCGGTGCCCTGGGTGCCTACACCCTGGAATTGTACTGGAAGGACAGCGAGAACCTGCTGCGCTCCGAGAGTGTCAGCGCCCCGGCCGAGGGCGAACTGGTCTTCATGGACGCCGCCGGTGTCCCCGAGGACGTGGCGGCCGGCGACCTGGCGGTCGCGATCCCGGCCGCCCGCTTCCCGATGGATATCCGCGCCCTCGTGCGGCGCAGCGGTGACCACTACGTCATCGCCAACAACCGCGCCGTCCTCACCGCGGACGACGGCACGGCGATCACCGCCGCCGCCTTCCAGCGCCCCGGCGCGCCCGAGGGTTCACTGATGATCGCGGGCGGACTGGATGCCGCGGACCGCGTCAGCTTCACCCGCGTCGCGGCCAAGGCCCCGACCAGCGGCCCCTTGGTCAACGGCACCAGTGCGGAGATCCGCTTCGTCGCGGAGACTGATCTGTCCGCCTTTACCGGTGCGGCCCACTGGGGCACCCTGCGCACCCTGCGCGGCACCCTCAATGCCGCGGGCACCGAGCTGACGGTGCCGACCGGCGCCCTGAACCCCGGCGTCGCGGCCCCCATCACCCTGCGCCTGCCGGCCCTGGCTGCGGTACCGGGCGCGGTGTCCGCCGTCATGGTTCAGCGCGCCTTCGATATCGACGTGCGCGCGGGCGGCCCCAACGGCGAGGTGGTCTACTCCTTCGGCGGCATGACCTCGGCCCCCACCGGCGCCGGCAGCCTGGCCACCGTGATGTCGGCGTCGCCGCAGCGGCGCGCCGACCGGCTCACCCAACCGGTCTCCTGCACCCTGGGCGTCGGGGCCGACGGGGCGCAGATCCAGGCCGCCCTGTTCTCGCTCTTCGACACGGCGGCGCTGAACCCGCCGAGCCTCTCCCCGGTCGGCCCGCGCTATCTGATCACCCTCACCGGCGGCAGCGACGGCAACGCACCGAGCGCCACCGACTACACGGGCGAGACCGACGAGGTCAACGGCAGTACCGGCTTCGCCGCTCTGGAGGACGTGGAGGACGTGAGCATCGTCATGGCCCCCGCCGCCGCGGCCGGCACCGGCAGCGACGCCGCGACCATCCATCAGGGCGTGGTCGCCGCCATGCAGTCCCACTGTCGGCGGATGCGTTACCGGGTCGGCATCGTCGAGCCGCGCGACGGTTTAAGCCAATCGGAGGTGCGCGACTTCCGCTCCAACTTCGACGACTCCCGCCTGGCGCTCTATTTTCCCTGGGTGGTCATCGCCGACCCCACCGGGGTGCGGACCACCATCACGGTGCCCCCGGCCGGCTTCGTCGCCGGCGTCTATGCCAACACCGACGTGACCCGCGGGGTCCACAAGGCCCCCGCCAACGAGCCGGTGATCGGTGCCCTGCACTTCGCGCAGGAGGTCAACCGCTTCCAGCAGGAGCTGCTGAACCCCAACGGCATCAACTGTCTGCGCTCCTTTCCCGGGCGCGGCCACCGGGTCTGGGGCGGACGCACCCTGTCCAGCGACCCGGAGTGGAAATATGTCAACGTGCGCCGGTATTTCCTGTACCTGGAGCGCTCCATCGACAAGTCCACCCAGTGGGTCGTGTTCGAGCCGAACGGCGAACGCCTGTGGGCCAATGTCCGCTCCGCGGTCGAAGACTTCCTCTACAACGAGTGGTTCAACGGCCGTCTGCTCGGCGGCTCGCCCAAGGCGGCCTATTTCGTGCGTTGCGACCGCAGCACCATGACGCAGAACGACCTGGACAACGGCCGCCTGGTCTGTCTGGTCGGGGTCGCGCCGCTGACGCCCGCCGAGTTCGTGATCTTCCGCATCGGTCAGAAGACCGCCGACGCCTAAGGACTTCAGGAGACAGACATGCCCGAATTTCGCGAAACCCCTTATGCCGCCTTCAACTATCTGGTCAACCTCGGGGACGGCTCCGAGGGGGCGGTGACCGGCGGCTTCTCCGAGGTCTCCGGCCTCAATGCCGAGGTGACGGTGGCCGAGTACCGCAACGGCAACGCCCCGGTCGCCTACGTGACCAAGGTCCCCGGCATCCACAAGGCCGGCGATGTGACCTTGAAGCGCGGGGTCATCGGCGCCCAGAACCTCTACGACTGGCTGCAACTGGCCCGCAGCGGCGATCTCGCCGCCAAGCGCAACGTGGAGGTCAAGCTCAAGGCCGAGAATGCCAGCAGCCAGAACGCGGTGGTCACCTGGAAGCTCTTCAACGCCATGCCGATCAAGTGGACCGGCCCCACCCTGACCGCCAAGGGCGGCACCGACGTGGCGATGGAGGAGTTGGTGTTGGCGGTCGAGTTCATCGAGCAAAGTTAAGGCGATGCAGCCGCGCGGCATGGACCTGACGGGAAGCCTGATGGGCGGCAGGCTGAGCCTGACCCCAAGGCCGGTGCGCAGCCGCGCCCCGGTGCTGGAGGCGGCCATGCTCGGTCACCTGCCCGGCCGGGTGCGGCTGGACCGGCTGCGTGGGGCCGCCCGCGAGTCGATGCGCGCGGCGGGCTTCGGCGAGGCGCTCGACCACCTGGAGCCGATGGCCCGGCCGCGGCTGTCGCCGGCGGAGATCGCACGGGTGCGGGCGCTAGAACACCTGCCGGTGCCGCTCCTGTCCTCCGCGGAGTTGGACGACATCTTCCCGGACGCCCGCGCCAGCGAGGACACCGGTCACCGCAGCCTGTTGGCCGGTGCCCGCGCCTGGCTCCCGCAGGCCGTCGATGATTATTTCGCCAACGGCGGCGAACGGCTGTGGCTGCTGCGCATTCCGGTCACGGAGGGTCGGGATGGCTTCTTACCCCGTTCGGTCGACGCCCCCGCCCCCGGTGTCCTGGTCTTGGAGCACAGCCTCAAGCTACGCGGTCTGGCCGCCCTGCTGGTCATCCCGGACCTGGCCGTCATCGCGGCCCCGGACCTGGAGCGGCTGCTGATCCCGGCGCGGCTGCCGGACGTCCCGCGGCTGCGCCTGGACAACCCGGTGCCGCTGTTCGCCCCCTGCGGCAGCGTGGTGGACGACGGTCATCGGGAGCGGCGCCGCCCCGACGAGGTCCCGGACCCGGCGGAGCCCGACGCCACGCTCGCCCTGATCGAGCGCATCCAATCCGTGCTGGGGCGTCACCGGCCGGACATCCAATACCTGCACAGCCTGCCGCTGGTCTACAGCGGCGCGGCCGGCGGACCGGCCGCCAATGACCGGGTGCTAGCGGCCCTGGCGGCACGGCGCGGGCGGCCCGAGGGCGCCGGGCTCAAGCGTGTGCAGTTCCTGTTTCCCTACCTGCGCGGTCCGCGCTTCCCGCTTGGCAGCCCGGTCGGCCTGGTCGCCGGCCGGCAGGCCGGGGTCGCGCGCCGCGAGGGGGTCTGGCGCTCCATGGCGGGGCAGGCCCTGGTCACGGATGCCACGCCCTATCCGCTGGTCGGCAGCCGCGCCGCCGAGCGGCTGCGCGACCACCCCGGTGTGGGGGTCCTGGCGCGGCGGCGCGGCCGGGTGGAGTTGGAAGACGAGCGGCTCGTGGTCCCCGCCCTGCACCCGGACGACTACCTGGGCGCACTCGAGCCCGCGCGCTTCGACGGCTACCGGGCCGGCGAGGTCGCCCGCTTCATCGGCTACCTGCTGCGCCGGCTGCGCGCCCTGGGGGAGGTCCTGGTCTTCGATCTGGCCCCGCGCGACCCGCGTCCGCGGCTGCTGCTGGAGGACCTGTTCCGCGCCCTGCACGCGGCCGGTGCCCTGCGCGGTGCCCTGCCGCAGGAGGCGTTCAGCATCCGCGAGGGGCAGCGGGCGGAGGGCCTGCTGGCCTACGACATCGAACTGGCCCCCGCCTTCCCGCTCGATCGCCTGCGCCTGACCTTCATCAATCGCGACGGTGAATGGCAGGCCGGCCTGCTGGGACAGGTGCCAGGGTCCGGGTCGGCGTCGGGGGTGGTACGTGGCTGAGGTCTTCATCCCCTTCCGCTTCAAGGTCACGCTCTATTCAGCGGACAAGGCCGGCGGTGCCACCGCCGCCAACACCGCGGCGGCGCAGCGCCAGGAGAGCGGGGACATCCTGTGCGGCGGCTATTTCAGCGAGGTCAGCGGTCTGGAGGTCAGCATGGCGCAGAAGACGATCAGCGAGGGCGGGCGCAACTGGGGCGAACTGCAGCGCAGCGGGCCGACCACCTTCGCCACCGTGATCTTGAAGCGCGGCGTGACCACGGTGAATGACCTGTGGTCCTGGTTCGATGTCTCTACCCGCGGTGCCAACTACGGCTACCGCCTGCGTGGGGAGATCGAGGTGCTGGGCAACGTCGAGGGCGGTGAGGCGGTCGCGGTCATGACCTGGAGCCTGAGCAATGTGCTGCCGGTCAAGTTCAAGGGGCCGGACCTGTCGTCCACGGCGAGCCAGGTGGCCATCGAGGAGCTGCATCTGGTCCACGAGGGACTGGAACTGCAACGCCCGGCGGGGGGCGCCTAGATGCGGCCGTTGCACCCTGGCGCCGCTGGATCCGGGTGGCCGACGGCGACCCTGCGACGCGCCCGCCACGCTAACGCTCAACCAGCCGCTGCGAGGTTTGCCCGATGACCGATCCGACGCGCGCGAAGCTGTTTCCGGTGGAGGGTCCGGCCGACAAGGGCGACCCGGCCACCGCCATCGACGTGCAGTTCAATCCCACGACGCTCAAGGTCGCGCTCGCCAACACGCTGAAGGCGAATGAGCGGTCTGAAAACACCAGTGCCGCCCAGTACGTCGACAAGAGCGCCTCCAGCCTGACCGTCGAGCTGATCTTCGACACCAGCATCGAAGACACCGACGTGCGGCTCAAGACCAAGGCGATCGCCGAGGCCTTCATGAAGCCGGTCGAGTCCGGTGATCAGCAACTCGCCCCCAAGCGCTGCCTGTTTCAATGGGGCGCCTTCGAGTTCGTCGGCATGATGGCGAGCTTCGACGAGACGCTGGATTTCTTCTCCCCGGAGGGCACGCCGCTGCGCTCCGCCGTGGCGCTCAAGCTCAGCGAGGACCGCTACCAGTTCCGCCAGGGCGAGGCCAGGAAGTCGCAGCGCGCCACCCCCAAGATTGGCGCCGCCGGCCCCGGCGGGGTGGGTGACGCCAACAAACAGGCCGGTCTGGACGAGAAGGCGTGGCGCGACACGGCCCTCTACAACGGGCTCGAATCCCCGCGGCTGGCGGTCGGGGCAAGCCTGGCGGTCCCCGGACTCTCGGTCAGTGCTTCCGTTGGGCTCCGCGCCGGGGCGGGACCCGGCGGCCTCAAGGCCGACATCGCCACGCCCGGCTTCAGCTACGGGGCCTCCGCGTCGCTCGGTACGGCCATCCCCGGCGCCTTCGCGGCCGCCGCCGTGTCCAGCACCGCTGGCCCGTCGCCGGGCGCCGTGCGGTCCGGGCCGGACGCGGCCGGTCTCGGTCTCGGCGCGACCCGCGGCGGCGGGCCGTCGGGCGGGGTCCGTGCCGCCGCCAGCGTCGGCTTCGACTGATGAGCCCGACGCCGACGACCGTCTCTGCATTGCCCCCTGGAGCGCAACCATGCCGATTCTGATCAACGAGGTCGAGGTAGAGGTCCAATCCACCGGGGTGCCTGAACCGGGTACCGGTCCCGGCGCCCTGGTGACGCCCCTGATGCCGGAAGCGTCGGAGCTTGCGTCCCTGTTGGACCTGATCGACGAGCGCCGTGCGCGGCTGATGGTGGACTGAGCTATGGCCGAGGGCTTCATCAGCGCGCGTGCCCGGATCAAGGTCAACGGCCGTTGGCGCGACGATCTGGCCGAGGTCGTAGACGCCCTGACGGTGAGCCGGCCGCTGCACGGCATGGCGCACGCCGAGCTGCGGGTCGTCTGTTGGGGTGCGGCGAACGACGCCCAGGGGCCGGATTATCAATTCATGGACATCGCCCTAGGGGATGAGGTGCAGATCGCCTTCGGCCAGGCCCCCGAGGTCGAGGTCTTCACTGGCGACCTCACGGCCATCGAAGAGCGTTACGGCGAGGGCGCCCCGCATCTGGTCTTCCTGCTTGCGGACCGGCTCCATCGGTTGGCCCGCCACCGTCAGAGCCGCAGCTATGACCAACAGAGCCCCGATGACCTGGTCAACGCCGTCGCGGCGGCCGCCAGTCTCCAGGGCGACCCGCGGGTCGGCGGCGCGCCGGCCACCTGGCATCAACTCAACGAGAGCGATCTGGCCTTCCTGTTCCGCGTCCTGTACCCCTTCGGCATCGCCCTGCGGCAGGCCGGGAGCAACCTGCGCGCCCGGCCGGAGGAGCCGGACCCGGAACCGGTGCCGCTCGACACCACCGACAACGCGCTCAAGGTCCGCCTGATCGCCGACCTGAATCACCAGCCGCGCGCCACCGCGGTCCGCGGCTACGATGCGGCGGCCGACCAGGCGGTGCATGGGTCAGCGCAGCGTACGACCGAGCCGGGCCAAGGCACCACGGCCGCCGCCGAACTCGGGCGCCTGGGCTGGACCAGCGACGAGCTGGTGCCCCAGCCCGCCGCCGCGCAGCAGGCCCAGGCGGCGAGCTATGCGCAGGGTCACTTCGACCGCCAGGCACGCGCCTTCGTGACCGGTGACATCCAGTGCATCGGCGACCCGCGCCTGGCCGGGGGTCGGGAGATCGAGCTGCGGGGCACCACCCGGCGTCTGGCCGGCCGCTACCGGGTAGTCCACTGCGTCCACAGCTTCGACAGCACCAACGGCTACCGCACCCAGTTGCGGGTGAGCCGCGCGGCCTGGGAGCCCTGAGCCGATGACCCCGCACGCCCCCGGCGGCCTGAGCAGCCTGCACTTAGGCCAGGTGTCCGATAACGCCGACCCGGACGGGCGCGGCCGGGTGAAGGTGCGTCTCGCGGCCCTGGACCTGGAGGTCTGGGCGAGCGTGGCGGCCCCCTCCGCCGGCCCGGGCTACGGCGCGAGCTTCATCCCGCGGCTGGGCGAGGTCGTCGTGCTCGCCTTCATCAGCCCGGAGTTGCCGGTGGTGCTCGGCGCCATCTGGAGCGGCGCCAACTCGGTGCCGGCAGAGGCCGATCCCCAGGAGGATGTCTATGCGCTCCACACCCCGGCCGGGGTGGTCCTCGAGTTGGACGACGGCGACGGCCCGCGGGTCGAATTGCGCACCCCCCAGGGCTACCGCATCGTCATCACGGACGGCGACGGGGGCGAGATCAGCATCATCCGCGGCGGCCAGCGTGTGACGCTCACCGCCGCCGAGATCAGCGTTGAATCGAGCGGCACCGTCAGCGTCCAGGCCAGTCAGGTCAAGATCAGTGCCGCCCAGGTCCAGGTGGACGCGGCCATGTCCAAGTTCAGCGGGGTGATCCAGGCCGATGTGGTGATCGCCAACTCGGTCGTGGGCACCTCTTACACGCCGGGCGCCGGCAACATCTGGTAAGGGACCGCGATGACCACCATGACCGCCGCCAACCTGCACCCGGTCGGATTGACCCGGCCCTTCTTTTGCACCGGGGGGGCCGGCGCCCCAGGTGTGAGCGGGGCCGCGGGCGCCGGGGCGACCCTGCACCGCTACCAGGAGACCGAGTTCATCCCGCGCTTTCTCAACGACCTGGCGGCCGGCCGCCTGAGCGACCCGGCGCGCGCGGATTGGTGGCAGGCGGACCGCTTCAGCGTCCACGACGACCGCCTGGTGCTGCGCCTGCCGATCCACCGGACCTTCTATCTGGTTGCCTGCGAGCTGGTCTGCGACCGGCTCGGCCACCCAGCCCTGGACCCGGCGCGGATCAAGTCCGCGGGTTTCGTGATCCGGCGCATCGGCGGCCCGGCGGAGCGCGTCCACTCCAAATCGGAGACCCGCAAGCGCGCGCGTGCCACCCGGGCGATGTCCATCAAGGAACGGCTCCTGGGCCGCACCGAGGCGCAGATCGCGCTCCAGGCGAATGAGGCCGAGCAGTCCGCCCTGGCGGGACTGCTGGGCCAGACCCCGGGCCAGTCCCAGGGCGAGCTGGCCTGGATCATCGAGGACGGCGAGCCGCTCGGCTGGCAGCCCCTGGTCCCCGGCGGGCGTGATCCGGATCTCGGCCGCCGCCCCTGCCTCAACGGGGTGCTGCGCCGCGGCCCGGCCCCGCTGATCTACAACGGTGAGGAGACCCACCCGCTGCACGCGGTCACGGCGCGCGACTCTGCCGGCCGGCTGCACACCCTGCTCTACGGATTCCTGCCCCTGGGCGGTCAGGCGCTCTCCCGCGGCAGTCCGTTCGACGCCGCGGCCGAGCGTGAGGCGGTGACGGCGGAGCAGGGGCGGTTGACCTGGCCCTTTGGTTTCGCCGGGCGCCCGAACCACAGCTGGCAGGCCGCGGATGCCCGCCAGGTGAGCGCCGGGGTGCCTACCGCCGCCTGCTTCGGCCTGCTGGAGGTGCTGGTCCACCGCTATCACCTGGGCGAGTCCGCGGCGCGGCGCACCGATCCCTTGAACGATGGGCTGGCCGCGGCGGCGCGCGGGCTCTCCTTCATCGACGAGTCCGCGCCGCTGGTGCGCAGCCCGGACGGCACCCGTTGGATGCACCCGGTGGGCTTCAGCCTGTGGGATTACCTGGAGTCCTGCTTCGCCGCCGGGGAGGACAACCCGCTGCCCGGCTGGCTGGCGCAGGAGCGCAAGCGCATCGACGATGCCGGCGGGCTCAGTGGGGCGGGGGCGCTCGCGGCGCTGCCGGCCCGCCCGCTGCCGCCGCAGCATGAGTCCGTCGGCACGCTCAGGCTCAGCCTGCTGATCGCCGAGGCCGACGGACCGGAGTGGCGGACCCTGCTCGGTGAGCGGCTGCTCGATCAGGCGCGGCGCACCGGGGCCGAGTTGCCCATCCCGAAGTTCCGCCAGGAGCCCGACGACCTCTACCAGGTGGTGCCCTTCGTGCGCGCGCTCGACGAGCAGGACCGCGAGCGCCTCACCTGGGCGCCCGCGAGCGCCCGCAGCGAGCCCTTCCGCGTCGCGGCCCCCTTCGACCCGGACGCCAGCCGCCCGGTGCTGATCCAGATGCCGAGCCTGTCCGATCTCAAGCGCGGGCTCGCCAAGGGCGCGTCCATGCTGATCCCGCCGGACACCCAGGGCCTGCTGGATGCGCTCAAGCTCAACCAAGGGGTCGGGCCGGACCTGGCAACCGAACCGCCGCCGCCGGGCTCCGCATTAGGCATTCAGTGGATCTGCTCGTTCAGCCTGCCGGTGATCACCCTGATCGCCATGATCCTCCTGATGATCATGGTCATCCTGTTGAATCTGGTGTTCTTCTGGCTACCCTGGGTGCGTCTCTGTCTGCCCTTCCCGAAGCTCAAACAGCCATGACCAACACGCTCCCCCAGATCCTGAGCTGGCCGCTGGACGGCCTCGACGACCAGGGCCGACTGCCCGCGGCGCGCGACGACGAGAGCGTGCGTCAGGTCATCCTCAACATCCTGCTCACCCGCCCCGGCGAGCGGCTGATGCGGCCCCAGTTCGGGGCCGGGCTCTTGGACTTCGTCAACCAGCCCAACAACCAGACCACCCGTGCCCTGATCGCGAACCTGGTGCGCAAGGCCATCGGCCAGTGGGAGACCCGCGCGGCGGTGACCGCGGTCGAGGTCCTGCCCGACCCGGTCAACCCGGCCGAGGTGCACATCCAGATCCACTACCGGCTGCTGCACAGCACGGTCCCGCGCGAACTGGGCCTGAGCCTGGATCTCGGCGTCGCCCGCGGGCAGACGCGCTGAGTGCGGTTCCGCGCAAACTGATCCCAAGGGAGCGACTGCCATGCCACTACCCATCCCCAGTCTGGACGACCGACGCTTCGACGAGCTGGTCGCCGAGGCCCGGGAGCGGCTCGCCGCCCACCTGCCGGAGCTGACCCAGATCGCCCCCGGCGATCCGGTGCATGCCCTGGTGGACCTCTTCGCCTGGCTGACCGAAACCATCCTCTACCGCGCCAACCTGATCCCGGAGCGCCAGCAGCGGGTGCTGCTGAACCTGCTCCAGGTCCCGCTGCGCGCCGCCCGCCCGGCCGCCGGGCTGATCTGTATCGACGCCAGCCCCCGCAGCCTGAGCCTGCCGCCGCGCCTTCCGCAGGGCAGCCAGGTTACCGGCGGCACCGCCATCTTCAGCACCATCGGCGAGCTTGCGCCGACCCCGTTGGAGCTGACCGTCCTGTGCAAGGAGGTGGTGGACGCCGCGACCCTGGCGCGCCTGGGCTTCGATGAACAGGACCTGCGCGAACAGCACGGCCTGGCGCGGGGCGAGCGGGTGGCGGCCTTCCAGCCGCGCGTCTTCACCCCCGGCCGCGGCACCCTGAGCCTGGCCGGGAGCATCGACCACGTCTACTACCTGGCCCTGGCCGCCCCGCGCCCCTTGGCCGCCCGGATCGAGGAGCTGCGCGCGGCGCTCGCGGGGCAGACGCTCAACATCGCCCTGGCCCCCGCGGACGAGGTGGACGGGGAGCGCGCCGACGCCGCCGCCCTGCGCAGCCGCACGCTGGTCTGGGAGTTGATCAGCGAGGACCTGGACGACGGCGGCCTGCTGTTCCTGCCGCTGGAGGTCCTGGAGCAAGACAGCTCCCGGGGCGGGCGCCGCCCCGGCGTGACGCGCCTGCGCCTGCCGCGCAATCCGGTTCTGATGCAGTCGCTGGTGGTTGCGGACCCGCTCTTCGCCGGGGTCGGGGAGCGCCCGCCGGAGCCGCCGCGTCAGGTTGCGCCGGAGCGCGTCGCCCTGTGGCTGCGCCTGCGCTGCCCGGAAGAGCCGGACCTGCCGCTGGGCTATATCGGCGTCAACGGCATCGAGATTACCGGTCAGGCGACCAGCCGTGACCTGATGGTCGGCGTCGGAACCGGCCGCCCGGACCAGGTGATCGACCTGCCGGACCGCGATATCGACCCCGACAGCATCGAACTGGAGGTGGAAGAAGAGGCCCGCTGGGTGCGCTGGCAGCGCGTCGAGGTACTGTTCGGACGGCCGGCCGACGAGCGCATCTTTCGGCTCGACGCCCAGGCCGGCCAGGCCCACTTCGGCGACGGCCAACACGGCCGACGCCCGCCCGAGGGGCGGCGGATCCGCATCGCCAGCTACCGCCACGGCGGCGGCAGCGCGGGCAATCTGGCCGCCGGTGAGATCAAGGCCGTGACCGGGGCCGCGGGGCTGGTGGTGCGCCATGAACGCCCCACCAGCGGCGGGCGTGACGCGGAGTCCGTGACCCAGGCGCAGCGGCGCATCCCGGAGTTCCTGACCCACCGCAACCGCGCCGTGACCCGCGGTGACTTTCAGGCGTTGGCGCTGCGTAACCCGGTGAACCCGGTGGCGCGGGCCGAGGTCATCGAGGGCCTGCTGCCCGGCAGCACCCTGAGCGCCCTGCGCCGCGGCATCCCGGGCGTGATCAGCGTCTTCGTCATCCCGCCCGGCGAGCCGGCGCTCGGGCGTACCCCCAAGCCGTCGGCGGGGCTGCTCAAGGACTGCTTCAGCTACCTGATCGAGCGGGTGCTGGTCGGCACCGAACTCTATTGCCTGAGCCCGCAATACGTGCCCGTGGCGGTCGGGGTGCAGGTGCGGGTGCGCAACCCACAGATCGAACAGCAGACCCTGGCCGCCGTGCGCCAGGCGCTGGTCGAGTATCTCTGGGTCTTGAGTCCAGGCAGCGCCGAGGGCACCGGCTGGCCGCTGGGCGGGGCGGTGCGGGGCAATGAGTTGGAGGCGCGGGTCGCCCGCGTGGAGGGCGTGCGCGAGGTCAGCAGTCTGGTGCTGTTCAGGCCCATCGACGGGGTCTGGCGGTCACTGGGGGTCGCGGCCGAGATCGGTCTGGACGAGTACCAACTCCCGGACCTGCTCGGGGTCTCGGTGGTCACTACCGGTGAACCCGTGCTGCCGGCGGGGCTGGCACCCGCCGGTCCCGGCGGCACGGGTAGCGGCACCGGCGGCACCGGGACCAGCACCGGCGGCGGCCGGATCGTTCCGGCCCCGGTGATCCCGGAGCTCTGTTGATGGACATCAACGCTACCCCCTACTTCCTGGTGCGTGAGCCCGCGGAGTTCGCCCACCGGTCGGCGCGCTTCGGCTGGGACGCGCGGCGCGGGGCCTTCGTCATGCTCCAGACCCAGTCCTTACGCCTGCCCGGACTGGCCGCGGCCGCAGCGCTGGCCGCCTGGGCGGACGCCGCCCCGTTGGTGCAGGACCCCTTCGGGCAGCTTGGGCGTATTGCGGCCGACGGTGCGCGGATCGAGTTTAACGCCGGGCGCGGCTTCGAGACGCTGCGCGACGAGTCCTTGCTGCCGGTGACTGCCGCCGACCCCGAGCACCCGGCGGATCCTGAGCCGCGCTTCACGGATCTCGCCCTGGGCGGCGACGGCCGGCTGGTGGCCGCCTACAGCAACCGCACGGATTCCCAAGCCACGGGCACTCAAGAGGGCGACCGCCACGGGCTCGTGCTTTTCCATCTGGGCCGGCGCTGGCAGACGCACCTCGCGCCCGGGCTCCCGGCCGCGCCCGTGCGAGCCATCGTCGACCGCGATCAGTTGGTTTGGTGCGTCACTGCGACCCAACTCATCCTGTGCGCGGGCGAACCGCTGCCGCTGCCCTATCTGCCGCTGCCGACCCGGTTTGAGCCGCTGGAAACCAATCCACACCCATTCACCCAGGTCTGGGGCGAGGCGCTGCCCGCGGGTTGGGCGCCGCTCGCACTCTGCGCCGACGCGCGGCAGGTCTATTGTCTGGCGCAGGCCGCCGACGGCAGCGGCGCCCAGCAGGTCCTGACCCGCGCCCGCGACCGCACCCCGGACGCCCCCTGGACCGCCTGGCCGCTGGCGCCCGGCATCCCCTTCGTCGTCGACCTGGCGGTGCTGGCCGACGGCCGGCTCGTCGCCCCGGCCCCGCGTGAGCCCGCGGACCTCCGCTTTGAGCGCCGCGACTGTCCGGTGCTCGACCTGATCCGCGACCCGGAAACCGGCGACACCAGCGCGCGCCTGGTCGGCGAGCGCTTTCCGCTGCGCTCCCAGCGTTCGCTGCGGCTGGTCAGCGCCCTGGACGGTCAGGTGCGCTACCAGGGCGACCCGGACCCGGCCGCGCCTGGCATGGACCCCCTGGCGATGGACCCCCGGCCGCGGGAGTTGCACCCGCTGCCGCGGCCGGTCTATCCGGTCCTGGCCGAGGTGACGCTGATGCTCGGGCCGGGCGGGACCGGGCTCGACTCCGGCCGCCCGGACACCCCCTGGCACCGGCTCTACATCGACGGCTGTATCCCGTCCGGCTGCCGCCTGACGGTGTTCGCGCGGGCTTACAACGACCCGGCCGGGCGCGACGGCCGGCGCTTCGAGCGCCAGAGTGCGCCGCTGTGGAGCCCGCTTGCATCTGAACTGCCCTTTCATGCCGGGTTCGCCCCGTCGCGGCGCGGCGAGAGCGGGCTCTTCGAGGTCCTGCTCCAGCACGAGAGCGGCGCGGTGCGCACCCTGAGCGGGCGCTACCTGCAACTGCGCCTGCGCATGGAGGGCGACGGACGCCACACCCCGGCCATCCACGCCCTGCGGATCTACGCCCCGCGCTTCTCCTACCAAGAGGCCTACCTGCCGGAGTTCTTCCGCCAGCAGGCCGAGCGCGCGGACGATCCGGCGACCCCATTGCCCACTGCCATCCCAGTCCCGGCCAACGGGGCGGACGTCCGCGAGCGGCTGCTGGCCGCCTTCGAGGGCGTGCTGACCCCCATCGAGGGTCGCATCGCCGCTGCCGAGGCCCTGTTGCACCCCGACTGCGCCCCGGCCGCCCTGTTGCCGCCGCTGGCCGGGGCGCTCGGTATCGGGCTGCCGCCGGACTGGCCGGAGGAACGCCGCCGCCGCCAGCTCGCTCAGGGCTGCCTGCTCCAGCAGTGGCGCGGCACCTATCCGGGGCTGCGCCTGGCGCTCGACATCGCCACCGGCGGTGCGGTTGAACGCGGCCAGGTCGTCGTGGTGGAGAACTTCCGGCTGCGCCGGACCTTCGCGACCATCCTCGGGCTCGATTTGGACGACCGCGACCACCCGCTCACGCTCGGCACCGGCATGAGCGGCAACAGCATCGTCGGCGACAGCCTGATCCTGTCTGACGAGGACAACCGCGTGGTGCTGTCGCTGCTCGCCCCGGAGTTGGCCGCCGGCGACGACGCCCAGGCGGTCGCCGCGTTTTTCGACCGTTACAGCCACCGGGTCAGCATCCTGCTGCACGGTGCGGCGCGGCGCGACCGCGCACTGGTAGAGGCGACGCTGGTGCGCGAACTGCCCGCGCACCTGGAGTGGCTGATCATCGAGACCGACCACCCCTTCGTGCTCGGCCTGGCGCCGCTGTTGGAGGTCGATACCTTCCTGGAGGAGACCCCGGCACCCAAGCGGGTGACCCTGGACGACACCTGGCTGGGCCGCGAGGGGCTCTTGACCAACCCCATCGCCCTGTCACCGCGGGATGCCAATGACTGACGTGCGATCCGAATGGACGATCCGAATGCTCGATCCGAACGGGCGATCCGAATCACCGACAGGTCCGATGGGTCCGCTGACCCATCTCACCGGAGAATCCTGATGAGCAGCAGTGACCAAGACACCTCGACCCTCAAGCAGGATGCCGGCCTCGATGAGCCCCTGCGCCGCGTCGCCTACGAGGCCGGCATGTTGCTTGGGCTGGAGGCGACCCGCGAGGAACAGGGCTATCACCGCCGCCGGCTGACGCGCGCCCAGTACTGGCTGCACGGCGCCGGCACCGTCGCCGGGCTCCTGGTGCGGGTGACGCCGGTGCCGCCGGCCGCCGGGGCGCCGACCGGGACGGCCGCCCGGGTGCGGGTGCTGGTGGGCGCCGGCATCGGCATCGACGGCCTGGGGCGGGAACTCCTGGTCCACGAGACCCATTGCCTGGACCTGGCCGATTGGCTGGGGGCGCAGGACCAGGGCCAACTGCGCGACGGCTTCGATGACGTGAGCGACGTCCTGACCCTGCGCGTGAGCGCCCGCTACCAGGACTGCGCGGTGGCCGCCCAGCCGGTGCTCGCGCGCAAGATCAACCTGGGCACCGACGCGGTCCAGCCCAGCCGCATCGCCGACAACGTCTTGCTGGAGTTGGCCGTGGAGCCGCCCGGCACGGCGGCGCGGTGGCGGCCCTGGCCGCTGCACCCGGCCCTGGACGGCGCCCTGACCAGCCGCGAGCAGGCGGCGCGCGATGCCCTGGACCCGGCCGACCCGGCCCTGGCCTGGGCGCCGGACCTGCTCAATCTGCGCCTGCGCCTGCTGCACCTGTTCGACGACGACTGGCACCCGCCCGAGCTGCTCCCGGAGTTGGTGGAGCGGGCGCGCCTCCCGCTCGCCCGGCTGCGCATCGCGACGGCGGACCCCGCGGCCATCGCCGACAGCCTCACCGCGGCCATGGTGAGCGTCGACAACCTGTCCCGGCCCTTCCTGCCGACCGCCGCGCAATTGGCCTACCTCGCCAGCGTTTAACGGAGCCCGCCATGAGCAGCGTCCCCGACTTCCTTCCCATCGGCAATGTGCCCATGCCGATCCCCGGTCTGCCCAACCAGGCCGACCTGGACCCGCGCCTGACCCGCACCCACTACTTCGACGGGCGCCTGCTGACCGCCGGCGATCTGACGCGCGATCAGGACTATCTGGACCAGCGCCTGCGCGAGGTCGGTCGGGCCCTGGGCTCCGGGGTCGTGCGGGGGCTGGTGGCGACGCTGGTGGGCGGATTCATCCAGGTCACGCCCGGCGTCGGCATCAGCGTCGACGGGCGGGTGATGGAGCTCAAGTACCCACTTCAGGTCGACCTCAACGAGCGCGCCCGCATCGCCGAGCAGAACAAGGGCCAGTTCTCCCGGCTGCCGCGCGGGCTCTATGCGGTGGTGATGATCTACGCGGAGGAGCCGCGCGGGGTGGCCGAGGTCTTCCCCAAGGACCTGGGCGCCGAGCGTGCCGGCCAGGCGGCGACGATCACCGAGGGGGTGCAACTGTCGCTGATCTCACTGCCGCTGCAACTGCCCCAGACCGACGCCTTGAAGGTCACGGGGGGCTTGAGCGTGCGGGCGGCCCTGATGCGCACCCTGATCGACGGCAACCTGGCCGCGACCATCGTCCCGGAGGACGGGGTGGCGCTCGGGGTGCTCGCCATCCGCGACGACACCCCGGAGTGGCTGGACCAGACCCTGCTGCGCCACCCGGCCCGCACCGCGCCTGGTCCCGGGGACCTGCAGGCGGACCTGGCCCGGCAATACGAGGCGCTGCTGGGCGACGTGCTGGACCAACGCGGCGGGAGCGGCGCCGACTTTGCCGCCGCCGACTACTTCCGGGTCCTGCCCCCGGCCGGGCCGCTGCCCAAGGCGGCGATCGACCCGGAGACCGGCCGTCAGGGATACTTCCCTAAGGACTACCGGGTCTGGGCCGCGCCGATCCGCGCCGCTGACCTGGACCTGGTGCGCCAGGAGTCGCTGCGGCTGCCGGCGATCGACCTGGCCGCCGACGAGCCGTTGGAGGTGGTGGTGCTCGCCCCGCTGTCCGACACCGATTACGGCCGCCTGGCGGCGTCACTGGAGCGTCGGCCGCCCTCGGCACTGACCGCGACCTTCGGCACGCAACCGCTCTTGGCCCACCTGGACCTGCTGGCCCTGCGGCTCTATCCGATCCTGCCGGTCCATGCCATCGACACCGACCGCACCGCCTGGCGCGAGATCTGGTCACGGGTCGGCGAGCGCGCCCCGGTCTATGTCCGGCGGCCCACCCGGGCGGCGGAGACCGGGATCAGCGGTATTGTGCTGGCGCTGGGGACGCAAGTCCCGGCGCCGCCGCGGCCTGGTGACCTCGATACGCCGACGGAGCCGGGCCCGACCCCACCGCTCATCCCACCGCGGCCGACGGAGCCGGGCCCGACCCCGCCGCTCATCCCACCGCGGCCGACGACGCCGGCCGCGGCGCCCGTGGTGCCGGTGCGCGACCCCGGCGCGGCCCTGCTGGAGCAGGTCAACTTCAAACGCCTGGCGCAGTTGCGTCGGCCGGACGAGGAGTCGCAGGAGCCCTTCCGGCGGCTGGCGGACGAGCTCGGGGGCGAGCCCGCGATCGTCCTGGCCGCTATGGACCTCCTGGTGCTGGTGGAACGGCGTTACGACCCGGCGCTCTGGCCGACCCTGGCCGCCCTGGGTAAGGACCTGCCGAGGTTCCGCGACGCCCTGGCCGAACAGCTTGCCGCGGTCGAGCGCGCGGTCCTCACCTCCACGCTGGTGATGCGGCTGGGGTCCGACCTGGGACTGGACGAGAGCACCCTGTCCCTCTGGGCCAAGATCGACGATCAATAACCCCCATCGGCGCCCCGGCCCTGGACACACTGCCATGACGATCATCCGCCTGCCTCCCCCCCTCCTGACCCCGGTGTTGTCGGAGCCGGTGGAACTCCTGGAGCGTCTGTACCTGTTCCCGGGCGGGCACCTGGGCGAGGACGAGTTCGACCGACTCCAAGCCTACGCGGACGCCCGCCTGGCACCGCTGCTCGCGGCCTCCAGACCCGGCATCCTGCGCGGGCTACAGGTCGATCTGCCGACCGGCGCCGCGCTCGACTGCACGGTGCGCCCGGGCCTGGCGGTGTCCGCCGATGGCCGCGTCCTGGCCCTGCACCAGCCGACCCAGGCGACCTGGGCCGAGTTGGTCGACCGCTATCTGTTGGAAACCGAGACCACCGGCACCCAGGCCGGGGTCGGCCTCTACTATCTGGTGCTGCGCCGCTCGGTGGCCCTGGTGGATGCCGATCAGGGGATCGACCCCTGCCGCCGGACCGAACAAGACCCGCGGCGCGACACCCGGTTGATGACCCTGGGCACCCTGGCCTTGCGGCGGCCTGACCTGACCGGTGTCGACCAGCCCGGTCTGACCCCGGTGCAGGTCCAGAACCGCATCGCCGGCCGCCGGGCGGGGGGTGCTTTCCTCGCCGAACTGCACGACGCCGTGCCGCTCGGTTTGCTCGCCATCGGCTGGGGTGCCTTGGCGCAGGGGGACGGCTACCGGCTCGACTGGTTCTCGCAGCCCGCGGGGCGCTATCTCGCTATCGCCGACAGCGGCCACCATGCCTTGCTCGCCCACACCCAGGCGGTGTTTCAGAACGCCCTGGCGGCGGCCTTGTCCGGGCCGGCGCGCCCGACCCCCGCCACGCTGGCCGCGGACCTGGAGGCCAGCCTGCGCCTGGACTACCTGCCGGCGGCCGGGGTGCTGCCGACCTTCCTGCTGGAGCGGCCGCACGCCCGGCTCCCCGACCGGCCGCGCCTGCGCTGGCTGCCGGCCCACCTGGCGGTGGACATGGTGCCGGTGCCGGAGGAGTCGGTAGCCGACCTGATCGAGCGCCACCTGGGGTGCGGGGTCATCGAGTTGACCCAGGTCCGGGGCGACCACATCCGTTTGCTGCTGGCCGTCAATGAGCCGGACTACCGCCCGGACCTGCTCGACATCCCGCAGGTGGACGCGGTCCTGATCAGCGACCTGTGGCGCTATTACATGCGTGCGCACGATGCCTGGCGGGCCTGGCGCACGACCTTCGACCGTCTGTACGCGGTGGACGAGGGCGCCTTACCCGGCGAGGAACTCGCCGCCCTGCGCCTGCCGACCCCGTACCCGGCGCCGGTCTTCCCCGGGGCCGATGACGGCGTCTTCACGGCGATGCTGATCCAGGCGCAAGCCCTGGTGACCCGGGACGAGGCGCTGCCTTACCCCTACAGCGAGGCCGCGGCCCTGGGGTCGCGACGCCCGGATCTGTACGACGCCTGGCTCGACCCGCAGACCGGTACCATCCCGGCGCCGCCGCCGCCCGCGGACAACGGTCTGGTGATCCGCTACCGCGTGCGTCAACTGCGCATGCAGGAGGTGGATGCGGCGATCCGCATCGATCGTTCCCGGCTGGACAAGACGCGTGATTTCATGCTGTTGCAGCGTCAGCAACTGGACTCCCAGACGGTCTCGCTGGCGTCCCTGGCCGGTGGTGTGGCAGGCGACGGGTCCGGTCTCCAGGTGGCGCGCTGGCTGCCCTTCGCCAATCTCAAGCGGTTGACGGTGCCGCCGCCGGCCGCCACGAGTTCCGCGGTCGAGGCCGCGGTGCCCGCGACGCCCAGGGCCTTCGATCCGCTGACCGCGCGGGCGTCGTCGGTGGCGGCCATGGATGCGTCCTTGGCGATGCAGTCGGCGGCAGTGCCGATGAGCGCCTTCGACCTGCGGTCCACGGTGCTGTTCAACGAGGTGGCGACACCCGTGGTCACGCGCCAGGAGAGCGCGGTCAAGGGCATCCCGACCGGTTCCATCCTGGCGTCCGCGCGTTTCAGTACCGCCGAGCTCGGTCTTCAGCGCAGCGCACTCGACCGGCTCAGCGGGGCCGCCAAACAGACCGTCACCAACCCCGCCATTGCGGGCGAGACCAGGCGCTTCGGGGTCATCGACCAGATCCGCCCGGAAGTGCCGGAATACCGGCGGGCTTACCAGGGGATGCTGAACCTGTTGAACTCGCTGCCCGCCCAGTTCGGGGTGGACGAAGGGGCCGAACTGAACACCCTGCTGACGGCCGCGGACATCGGCACCCCGATCCCGCCGGACCGGGTCAACCCCAGGACCGCCACGCCGGCCGCGGATGACCCGGCGGTCATCGCCTGGGGCGCCGCCTGGGACGAGGTCAAGGATCTCGACCCGGTCGGACGGCTCTACCACGCACTCTTCCATGCCGGCCAGATCCTGGCCCGGCAGATCGCCGCCATGGAGGGACGCTACGGCGGCATCGAGGACCGCCTGGAGACCCTGCTGCGGGAACGGGTGCAGATCGAGGACCTGCTGGACCAACTCACCGCCGAGATCGAGCTGGCCGGTCAAGCCCTGCGCGGCGAGGACGGGGTGCGCGTCGAGCGCCTCGGCGACTACGGGGTGGCCCAGGCCCTGGTGCGCGACGACTGGTCGCGGGTCTACCGCACCGACCAGGAGCGCACGCGCATCCTCACCCATGGGCTCAAGGGCCTGTATTACGTGCGGGTGCGCCAGACCCCGATCAGTGCCGCGCTCGCCGACCCGCTGGAGTTACGTCACGGCGTCTCCGGCGATCAGGTCCCCGGCTGCGACTGGACCTCCGAGGTCGACGTGCCCGAGGCCCTGCGGGTCTTCTTCGAGGCCGTGCTCGAGGTCCCCATGGCCGACTGGGCGCTGCTCAAGCCGCTGAGTGTCCGGCTGCCGCCGCCGGCCCGGTTGGACGAGTGGTGGGGCCTGCGGCGTTACCGCTTCGGCCAGCGCCGCGCGGGGTTGGCCGTCGGCAGCGCGCTCCTCGCCCGGGGCAAGCTGGCCGACCGGTTGGCGCCGGTCATCGCCCAGACCCAGGCGGTCTACCAACTGTGGGGCGCGCTGCCGCTGCCCGACCCGGTGGGCTCGCTCAACCGCTACCACGCCCAGACCGCGCAGGTGCTCGCGCTCCAGGACTTGCTCGCGGGCGGTTTCGGCGACCTCAAACGCGAGGCCCAGACCCTGCACAACCGGCTGGAGCAGTGTACCGTCTGCCTGCTGACCCAGCTCAACCGGGTCCAGCCGTCGCTGCGGCTGGACTGGGCGCAACGCGCGGAGGACGACCGCCTGGACGTGACCCGCGCCGAGACCTGGCCCGGACTGGAGCGCGCCGAGGCCCAGGATTTTAACGCCGTGCGCACCATCGCCGAGCTGACCGCCTGGTGGTTCCGGCAGCTCGACGGCGACGCCTCCGCCAACGGCCGGGCCGCCATGCGCGCCATGCTGCGCGCCGCCCTGATCTACTCGGCCCTGGGCGATCCGACCGAGATCCTGCGCGGGACCGTGGTGGTGCCGCCGCGCCGCTTCGTCATCGGCGAGCCGCTCCGGCTGGTGCTGAACCGCAGCGCCGCGCCGGGCACAAGGCTGCAGATCCTGGACGACGCCCAGCGGCTGATCGGGATCCTGAGGGTGGATGATCACGATGAGCAGGGCGCCCTGGCGCGGGTCGAGCGGGTTGACGATACGGCGTCCCCGATCAGCACCGGCTTCACCGTGGTCGCGAATCAGGCGACGACGGCCTGGGCGGCGGCCCAGCCGGCGCGGGAGGTGCCGACCGCCGCACAGGCCCGGCGGGTGGTTGCGGAGACCTGGAAGCGGGACGGACGGTTTTAGACGGTGCCGCGGATGAATCCCAGCACCCTGCCCACCGACTGCATCGCGATCGACCGGCTGCGCCTGCGCGTGCCAGGCGGCGCCGCGGAGCGGGCGCGGGCGGCGCTCCAGACGGCCCCCTGGCCGACGCCCGTGGGCGAGGATTGGGTGATCGTGCGCGCCCTGGCGGTGCGCGCACCGGTGAGTGAACTGGGCGCGCGCGCCGCGGCTGGGCTGGCCGACCTGCGGCGCACCGCGGTGGCGGCGGGCGATCCGGCCGCGGAGCGGGCCGGGGCGGTGCGTTTCAGCGATCAGGCGGAACTCATCGCCCGGCTCTGCGCGGACCTGGCGGCGGGGCGGGCGGCCGGGCGCTGGTATTGGCGGCACTGGGCGCCCCTGCTGCGGAACTCGTCGGCGGAGGCCATCCGCTCACTGCTCGGTGAGGTGCCGGAGCGGCTCACCACGGTGACGGAACGCCTGGCCCGGATCGGCGCCTTGCCGCTGGTCTGGCAGGCGTTGTCCCCGGCCCAGGCCGCGGACCTGTACGGGCGGCTGGCCGCCTGGCTTGATCTCGCCCTGCCGACGGCCGCCGCGGCGAGCAGGGACGCGCGCGTCACGGACCTGCCGACGCCGCCCGTCGCGCTGCGGCAGCGCTGGGCGCCCGCCCTAGCGGGGATGGCGCCGCGCGACCCCAGGCGCTGGCTCGCCGCCTGCCTGGTGGCCCTGGAGTGGCGTCCGCTGTGGCTCGGCCCCGGCGCCGCCGGCATCCTGGAGCACCTGGCCGCCGCCTTGGACGCGGCGCCTGAAGCGGGGCGGAGCGAGGCCGACAGTCCGTGGTCCGGGGCGGCGCCCCCGCCGGGCCTGGACCGGCCCGGTCTGGCGCCGCGGTCGTCCAGCCCGCCGGCCGCTGGGTCCGCGGCGGGGGCCGACGGGGTTAGTCAGCCCTTGGTGCCGGGGCTCGGCGCCGTCGACCCGGGGCGCGCGGGCGCCGGAGCGCCCCGGATCGACCCGCAACCCCGAGTCCCGGCCACGGCCGCCGCTGCGGCGGCAGGGTCGGACGCGCTGGGGCCGGAGGCGGCGAGGCCGGGCGCGGATCGGCGTTGGGTGGCTGCGGGCGACGACCGGGCGCCGGCCGCGCCGACGGACCTGGTCGCCGGAGCGCGCGGGGGTCCGCCCGATGATCCCGCGGGAAGCGGCGCGGCACCGGGGCGAGACGGCGACCCGTGGGCTTGGACCGCGCCGGCCCGGTCTTTCCAGGCCGATCGGCGCGGCGCAGCGCACCCCCTGCGGTTACGTGAATGCCCGCCCGCCGACCGTAACGCCGACCCGAACGGCCCCGTCGGTGCGGACCGGCCCGCACCGGCGTCCCCAGCGGCACGGGTGATCACCGCGGCGTGCCCGGCCGCGCCGCGCTGCGACCTGGAGACGGACGAGGGCGGGCTCTTCTATCTCATCAACTTCCTCGCCCGGCCCCCGGCGTTGGCCCTGATCGCGGCGGCGGACGGCTTCACCCAGGTCCCGGACGGCTGGGCCTGGCTCTGGGGTCTTGGCCGCTCGCTGGGCCTCAGGCCCGACGGCACCCTGGCGTACTTCCTGGCGGAGCGGATCGGGCTCGCGGACCCGGCGCATCTGCTCGACCTGCCCCCGCTGCCCGCGGCGGCGGTGCTGTTGGACCTGGCCGAGCGGCTCTATGGGTCAGCTCAGGTCTGGGGTCCATCGTTGCTGGCGGTCCCGGCCGGGGTGCGCCATAGCCCCAGCCACCTGGATGTCCATTACCCGCTCGCGGCCGTGCGCCTGGCCGTGCGCCTCGCGGGGCTGGATGTGAATCCGGGCTGGGTGCCGTGGCTCGGGCGGGTCGTGACCCTGCATTACGACGGCGGCCCGGCATCGGCACCGGGAGATCGCGTGGGGGGCTCGGGGTGAACGCACCGGGGCCGCGCACCCTCGCGATGCCGACCTTCGCCCTGGTTCAGGCCATGGTGCGCGCCGGTCTGGCGGAGTTTGCCGCGACCTCCCTGGACGCCGCCGAGGGTCTGCCCGCCGCCCTGACCGCCGAGGCCAAACGGGTCTACGGGCGCGCCGCGATGCCGCCCTGGCTCGGGCTGCGCGCCCAGGTCTTGCGCGCCTGGCCGCCGGCCGAGGGCCGGCTCGGGGAACTGATCCGCGACTTCGCCCTGACCTCGGCTGAGACCTTCATCCTGGGCCTGGCGGGGGCGGTGGAGGAATCGCACCTGGTGGGCCTGACCCTGGCCCGACTCCAGGCCCCGGCCGCGCAGTCGCGGCCCGCGGCGCACCTTGCGGTCGCCATGGCCGAGGCGCTGTTCGGGGCGGACGCGCTGTCGATCGCCGGACTCTACGACCATCCGCTGGCGGCGAGCGGGGTCCTGGCCCTGGAGGGCAGCACGCCCCTGCCGCAGCGCACCCTGCGGCTGCATCCGGCGTTCTGGTCGCTGCTCGGTGGTCGGGCGGCCCGCTGGCCCGGTTGCCGGGAGTCGGCGCCGCCGGCCGCGGGCCTGCTGCCGGCGAGCCTGATGGCCGAGATCCCGAAGCTCGCGGCCATCCTGGGCGGCGGCGACTGCGCGACCCTGGTCCTGCGCGGCACGCCGGGCAGCGGACGCGGACGCTTTGCCGCCGCCCTGGCCGCGGCGCTCGGCCACACCGCGCTGGAGGTCCCGGTGTCGGCCTGGGAGCAGGAGCCCGGGCTCGCGATCGCCTGCCGCTATGCCCGCTGGCTGCCGGTCCTGCGCCCGCAGATCGGTCCGGGTGAACTCTGGCAGCCGCCGCCCCGCTCGGCATCTAGCCCGGACGCCGGGCCGACCCTGGTCCTGGCCGGGCTCGACGGGGCGGTGGCCGGCGGCAGCCTGATGGAGATCGAACTGCCGGCCCTGCCGGAGGCGCAGCGGCGCGCGCTGTGGGCGCGGCATCTGAATGATGCGGACCTGGCCGGGCAGGCGGCCAATGCCCTGCTCAGCGGCCCGACTATCACGACCCTGGCGGCGCAGGCCCGACTGCTCGCCGCGCGCGCCGCGCAGCCGCTGGGCCTGACCCACATCGCCGAGGCGCGCGCGCTGCTCGGGGCCGAGCGCCTGCGCCTGCTCGCGCAGCCGGTAACGCGCCAGGTCAGCGCCGAGGCCCTGGTGCTGCCCCCGCAATTGGTCGACGAGTTGGACGGGGTGGTCCGGCGCTGCCGCCGGCGCGAGGCCATGTGGGAGGGCCTGGGCGCGACCCTGCGTGCCACCCCGGGCCCGGGGGTGCGGGTGTTGCTGGTGGGGGAGAGCGGTACCGGCAAGACCCTGGCCGCGAGCTATCTCGCCACCGCGCTCGGCGCCCCGTTGTACCGGGTGGATCTGGCCGCCGTGATGAACAAGTACATCGGGGAGTCGGAGAAGAATCTGGGGTCGCTGCTCGACCAGGCGGCGGCCAACGACGTGGTGCTGCTGTTCGACGAGGCCGATTCACTCTTTGGCCGCCGCTCCGACCGCAAGGAGACCGGCGAGCGTTACGCCAACATGCTCACCAATTTCCTCCTGACCCGCATCGAGAACCACCCCGGCGTGGTGGTGCTGACCAGCAACAGCCGGGAGCGGATCGACACCGCCTTCACCCGGCGGCTCGACCTGATCCTGGAGGTCCCGCTGCCCGGCTACGCGGAGCGCCTGCGCCTGTGGCGCTCGCACCTGGGCGAGCGCGGCCCCGAGCAGACCCTGTGTGAAACGCTGGCCGGCTACTGCGAACTGGCGGGCGGGCAGATCCGCAATGCCGTGCTCACCGCCGCGGCACTCACCGCGGCGCCGGGCGGACCGATCGGCCTGGGTGAATTGCTCGCCGGGCTGCGCGGGGAGTACCGCAAGATCGGGCGGGCGCTGCCGGGACAGATCGAGCGGCTGGACCCGGCGCCGCCGAGCCCGCCGGCCGCCGCGGGCCCGGGGGCGCCGACGTGAGCCAGGCCGCCCATCAGACCAAGCCCAAGGGTGACAAGGGTGCCGCCAAGGCCAAGGCGGCGCCCAGGATCGAACCCAGGGCCCGGGTTGGTTCCGATCCCGGCGCCGAGTCCGACACCGGGACGGGACTGTCCGAGTTGGGCGTGCCGGTCTATCTCCAGGCCAAGCTGGCGGCGGGCGCGCTCCAGCGCGCCCCGTCGCCGCCCGCCGAGGAGAAACTGCCCCCCGGGGTCCAGGCCAAGGTGGACGTCGGCCCCCCGGACGACCGCTACGAACAGGAGGCCGACGCGGTGGCGGCGCGGGTGCAGCGCAGCCCGGCCGCGCCCATGGCGGTGACGCCGCTGGAAGACCAGGACGCGGCGCTGCGCCGCAAGACGGGCGCGCCCTGTACCGGCTGTGCCGCGGCGCAGGAGGAGCAGGACCTGCCGGTGCAGGCCAAGCCGATCGGGCCGAGTCCGGTTGCGGTGCGGGATGAGAAAGACCTACCGGTCCAGGCCAAGCCGATCACCCCGAGCCCGGCGGTGGCGCAAGAGAAGAAGGATCTGCCGGTACAGACCAAGCCGGCCGGCGGGCGCGCCGGTCCGCTCGCCGCGGGGGGCGGGGGCGGCGCCGAACCACAAGCGGGCGGGGCCGTCGTGCGGGCACTGCGCGCGCCGGGGGGCGGGCAGCCGCTCGATCCGGGTGTGCGGGCACGGGTGGAGCCGGCGCTGGGGGCCGATCTGGGGCCGGTGCGCGTACACGAGGACGCGGGCGCCGCCCAGGCGGCCGAGTCCATCCAGGCGCGGGCCTTCACCCATGGTCAGGACATCTGGCTCGGCGCCGGCGAGAGCCCCGGCGACCTGGGTCTGATGGCCCATGAGGCGACCCATGTCGTCCAGCAGCGCGACGATATTCGCCGCAAACCGCCGGCGGGCGCGGGTGCCAAACCGGGTGGTGGCCCGGGTGGCGGCGGCGCTCCCGGCGGCACTCCCGGTGGCGGCCAAGGCAGCGGGGGAGCCCCGGCGGGTCCCGGCGGTGCGGGTCATGCGGCGCCCAAGTCCGGCGGCGGCAGTGCCGGGGCACCGTCCGGCGGCGCGGCGGCGCCCGCGGCGGGCGGCGGGGGAGCGGGGGCCACCGCCCCTGGGGGCGGTGGTGTACCTGCCGCTGGTGGGGCCGTCGCGGCGCCCGCCGGCAGCGGTGCCGCGTCCGGGTCGGCGCCGGCGGCCCCGGCCGGCGGTGCCCCAGGCGCAGCCGCGGCCCCGGCCGGTGCGGCGCCGGGCGGCGGCGGTCCCGAACTCCTGATGCCGGAGCCCCCGGAGGGCCTGTCCGCCGCGGACCGGGAGCGCCTGGCCGCCACCCAGGGCCAGGCCGGCGATGCCGCGGCGGCGACGCAGGCGATGCCCTCGCCGGGCGAGACGGTTGAGGGCGCACGCGCCGCGGTCGCGGAGCCCGAGGCCGAGGCCGCCGCCCGCGCCGCTGGGGAACTGACCGCGACCCTGGGCGAGCGCGCCGCCCCCAGTCCCGCCATCGAGGAACTGTGCACCCGCATCAAGGACCTGATCCACAGCCGCCGCCCGCCGGACGAAGAATCCCTGGTCCAGTTCGACCCGCGCGCGGCGGCCGAGTCCGCGGGCGGTGAGTTGACCTCCAACGTCGAGGGCGACGCCCAGCGCGTCCAGGGCGACTATGACCAACTGAACCAGGAGCCCGCGGCCACGCCGGCCCCGGCCGCGCAATCCCTGGAGACCCCGCCGACGCAGGTCGAGACCCCGGCCGTCAACGCGAGTCAGTCGGTGCCGGACGCGGTGCCCGCCGAGGCGGTCTCGCTCGACGCGGACGTGACGGCCAGCAGCCAACGGATCGACGACGCGGGCATGACGACCGAGCCCGCCAGCCTGATCGACGACCCGTCCAACCCGGTGGTGCAGGCGCGCGAGGGCCAGGCCGGGCTCGCGACCGCGGCGGCGCGCGACCCGGTCGAGGTCATGGCGGAACAGACCGCCGCCCGCGATCAGGCCCAGGGGCAGATGCAGGGGCTGCAACAGCAGGCACTCCAGGCCCTGCAGGCGTCGCGCGGGGCCGCCGCCACGGCGGTCGGCGGCGGCATGGTCAATCTCGGCAGCACCGAGTCGGAGATGCGCACCAACGCCGGCATCCAGGCGCGCAGCATCTTCACGGAGGCCCAGACCCAGGTCACCAACCTGCTGAATCCCCTACCCCAGACCGCGATGCGGCACTGGGAGACCGGCATCGCGGTGCTCTCGACCCGGGTGGAGCAGCAGTCCACCGAGTTCAACAACTGGAAGCGCGAGCGCTATGAGGGCCTGGGCGGCACCGCGCTCGAGGTGGTCGAATACTTCACCGGCCTGCCGGACTGGGCGATCGACTGGCTCAACGGCATCGAGGAGAGCTTCGGCAACGATGTGTGCGAGCTGATGCGTGAGATCTCGACCGAGGTCAACACCGTCATCGCCACCTGCGAAGCGCTGATCGACAACGCCAACACGCGGATCGCCGCGGTCTTCGCGGCGCTCCCGGCGAGCCTCCAGTCCTGGGCGGCCGGCGAACAGGCGACCTTCAGCGCCCAGTTGGAGGGCCTGCGCGAGCGCGCCACCAGCACCCGCGACGACTTCAATCACCAGTTGACCCAGCAGGCGGCGCAGGCGGTGCAGACGGTGCGCGAGAGCATCCACGCGATGCGCCAGGAGGCCCAGGGCCTGCTGGGGCAGATCGCGGACGCCATCGAGCGCTTTGCCGACGACCCGGCCCGCTTCATCATCAACGGCCTGCTCAAGCTGGTCGGTATCTCTCCCGCGGCCTTCTGGGGCCTGGTCGACCGCATCGGGCAGGTGATCAACGACATCGCCGACAACCCGCTGAACTTTGCCAACAACCTTGCCACCGCGCTGGGTCAGGGGTTCCAGCGCTTCTTCGACAATTTCGGCACCCACATCCTCTCCGGCTTCTTCGACTGGCTGTTCTCCGGCCTGGGCTCGGTCGGGGTGCAGATCCCGAGCGACTTCTCACTCGGCAGCCTGATCACCTTCTTCCTCCAGTTGATGGGCATCACCTGGGCGCGCATCCGCGGCATCCTGGCGCGTCACATCGGGGAGGAGAATGTCGCCCTGCTGGAGAAGGCGTACGAGTTGATCGCGATGCTGATGGAGCGGGGCGTCGACGGCATCTACGAGATGATCAAGGAGCAGTTGAACCCCAGGACCATCCTGGACGCGGTGCTGAGCGCCGCGGTGGACTTCCTGATCAGCGCCCTGATCCGCGCCGTGACCCCGCGCATCATCGCCATGTTCAACCCGGCCGGGGCCATCGTGCAGGCGATCGAGGTCATCTACCGTATCCTCGCCTGGGTCTTCCAGAACGCCGCGCGGATCTTCAGCCTGGTGGAGACGGTGGTGAACGGAGCCGCGCAATTGATCGCCGGCAACACCGGTGGCATGGCCGCCGCGGTCGAGGGCGCGTTGGCGCGGATCATCGCTCCGGTGATCGACTTCCTGGCCGGTTTCTTAGGTCTGGGCGATCTGCCCGACCGGATCGCCGACACCATCCGCGGCTTCCAGGAGATGGTGCTCGGGGTCATCGACCGGGTGGTGGCGTGGCTGGCGCAGCGGGCTAGGGCGTTGTTGCGGGCGTTGGGGATCGGCGGGGATGAGGAAGCGGAAGAGGAAGAGGAAGATCTCTCGGATCATGGTCAACTCGCCGAACGCATCCGGAGCGACCTCGAGGACATCGGGGCGGTCGAGGGTGGTTACGACGAGGTCCGTGCGGTCAAAGAGCAGCAGGCGACCGCACTGCAAACGCAGTATGCCGCGTCGCTTGAAGAGGGGATCGGACTTTCGATCACGCTGGCACCAAGGGCGCAGGATGCCGAGGACAACGATATCGACTTCGAGATCGTCATTGCCCCGAATACCACGCGCAAGTCCGGTAAGGTCGCTTTGCCGACGAACCCGTACAAGGCGACGCGAGGGCCGGACGGCAAGATACGCGGTGACTTCTCGGACTTCATATGGGCCGGCTACCCATCCCACTCCGTGAGCCCGCATCCCGTCAATGGTCGCTTCGGACATCTGAACGGAACCGCCGTCCCGCAACCGGCCGGAAGCTATACCGTCCCTGTCGGTCGCGCCTACGGCGGGGCACCAAGCACGAACGCGTGGCGGACGTTGCTTTACGCGGAGCGGGATCAGGAGAAGGCGCGGCTTCGGGCTGCCAATCCGAGCTGGACGCCAGCGCAGGTCGATCGCGCGGGCAAGCAGGCAGTGGAGGCGACCTACGCCATGACCTGGCTCGATCTGGATTTGCGGGGCTGGGAAGGCCACCACATTCACCCACGCGACTGGGGCGGTGGCGACGGCGCCTCAAATTGGCAGTACCTCAAGGAGAACGCCAACGGCCAGGCTGGGGGCGTCCCAGCCAATCAGCACTCCCCGTTTACCAATTGGTGGGATAATGTCCGCAAGCCCGACATAGAGAGTAATGTACCATGAGCGCAATCGATGATGTAATCCGCGGGGATGGCCAGGCCGCGCGATCTCTGGTCCGGGATCCCGATGCGGCCCTGGATATAATCGATCGGGTAACAGCCGACGGCCCTGCTGCCTGGTCACTCGGGCCGTTGCTGGTGGAGATCGGCGCGCGGGCTCCGGTTCAAGGGCTCGCCGGGCTCTGGCGGCAGACCGGTTGTTTTGAGGGTCGGATCATCGCGTCGAGAACCTTGGTTCGTCATGGTTCGCCGGAGGCTGTCTCGGTGCTCGCCGAGGGATTGCAGGATGAGCGTCGGCGGTTGGCCATCACCGCACTCGGGGATACCGGATTGGAGTCGGCGCGGCCGTTGCTGGAGGACGAGTTGAGGCGCTCCTGTGTTGCTCTTGGTGTTGACCCGGTAGCGCCCGATCTTACCGTTATAGGGGCAGAACCGGATCCTTCCGAAATCGAACTGCTACCCATCCTGCTGGCCTCGCTATACAAGGTGGGGGCAACCGGGGCGCCGTTTTCTTCACTGTTTTCGCTGTTGCGCTTTCGATCCGAGGATCCCTATGTTGCTGCTGATTCCGTACGTGAACAGGCCGCGCGTGCGCTGCAGGTGGTCGTCATCGATGGCATGATCGGCTCGCTGGTCGAGGCATTGACTGAAGAGTCGTCCTCTGAGGTGGTCGACAATGGCGTCGAGGCCCTCGCCTATCTGGGGTCTCCGAGAGTCATCCAGCAATTCTTGGCCTGGTCCCGCGGCGACGGGGCACTGGCCGCTGCCGCCAGCTATCGGCTGCGGGACCTGCTGGGGCCTCTCGAGGGTCCGGACCCCGGCGCTGATGAGCTTTTGGAAAACTGGACCCGGCTGTCAGTAGCAGCGCGTGACGATGTCTGTTACCGGGGTGGTTTGCCACTGCTGCCGGACAGTCTGGTTCAGGCCGTTGCAGACCACAATCGTCGGGTCGCCGTGCTGCGGGAGCTTGCGGTGATAACCGGCCGGTGGCTCGGATACGACGAGCTGTTCGGGGAACTCGGATGGTATGACTACTCGGCCTCCGTGCGTCAGTGGTCCGAGGGGGTGCATGATGGCTTTCTGGAGGGGGGGCTATATAAATACGGGCGGCAGAGGAGGATGCCGAAGCGGTGAGGTGGACGTGCATCGTTTCTCGGTGTGAGCGGTTTTTCCTCGTCAAGCCCGTTACCGCTTGCAATGCCGACGCCTGTCGGCCTGACCGGAGGTAATCGATGATCGACGATCGGGAGGCAAGCGCTATCTGGGCCGACGAGTGCGGTACGCGCCGATTTTTGCTGCCTAATGACCTGGACCTGCCGCCAGGTGACTTCCCGCTGCATACCGCCGCCGGACGGCAAAGGCGCGTGGACGTGGCGGCGCTCGCACCTTTCGAAGTCAGCGCCGAGGAGACCGAGACTTGGGCGAAGGCGGAGCTCAAAGACGTCGCGCGCCGGCTGGGGGCGGGGCTCAAGGAGGCGCTGCTCGGGCCTAAGCGCCCGGATGCGGATACGGATGCGGGGGCGTGTGCTGCCACCGGTGAGGGCAAAGACCAGGGGCGGCCCAGCGCGACTCCGGGACTCGATCTGCTGGCCGACATCACCGCCACGCCGCGTGACGGCCTGACCGACGACTACGCCGCGATCGGGCGGGCGCTGCGGGGTTACTTCGGCGACCTGACCGCGACCGTCGGCGACGCACTCGGGGGCGACCCCGCGCGCATGGCGGCGGCGCAGGCGCGGATGGATCAGTGGGCACAGACCCTGCGTGAGCACGGTGTTGCGGCCCCGTCGGTGCCCGTTGATCCCGTTGTCGAGGCGTCGGCGGCTGCGGCGGCGCGGCCGTCGTCCGGGGGCTCGGCGCCCGGTGCGCCGGACCGGGGCGTCACACCTGGGGCCGCGGGAGCGGCCGGGATCGCCGAGCGTCTGCGCCAACTCGCGGACGATTTACGGCGGCGGGCCGAGTCGCTCGCCGACGCGCGTCAGGCGGCCCAACCGGGTCCGGAGCGGGCTGAGCGCGACACCTGAGGCTGGCGCGATAGGGGGTCAGATCCCGCTATGATGTACAGACTTCCTGCCCAACGCTCCCCGGGCTTCGCCATGATCGAAACCACCGACAGTCAGGCGCGCGAGCAACTGAAGATGCTGATGGATCGCGCCGTGGACGACCGCGAGGTGATCATGGTCCGACGCCGCGACGGCGATGCCGTCGCCATCATCGCGGCCGACGAGTTGGAGAGCCTGATGGAGACGGCGCACCTGCTGCGCTCGCCAAGGAATGCCGAGCGCCTGCTCGCCGCGCTGGCCAGTGCCGTAGGGCGGATGCCCGCAGGGCGATCCGCCATTTCGACCCCCTGCATTATGCTGGGCGAAGTGGCGGACCGCTATCGCGTTCCGTCCTACCCGGCTTTTCTCTCATTTTCTCCTAAGAACGGGGCGATCCTGGAAACAACTCGAGCCTGGCCCCTTTTCTTAGGCATCGCCCGGCGGACGCCGCTTGACCCGCCGCAAACTCTTCGGTGGTATGTGATTCAGTTCTCTGAGAATCTCTGGAACCAGCGGGTGAAGGTGCTCGATACGGTTACTCACGGCTTCTACTACGAGAATCGCAATTGGCAGCGTAGCGAGATTCTGCTGAAACTCGATATTTTGGTCCATTGTCAAGAAGACATCGAACCTCGTGGCAGCAAGCGCGAGTAGCTTCCCGTTCTTTACGCCTGACCATCCGCACCTGGGGACTGTTTCGGGCTCGTGACCTGTAAGTAGCTTGCCAAGGCTACGAGGCAAATCTTCGTCAAGCAGGATGCGCATCTGCTACCAGTCCTGTTCGAGCTTCTTCCAGTACGGCAACGGCTAGATCGCGACTCACCGATGGGAAGTCGTCGAGAAAGACCTCAAGCGCATCGCCGGCCTCCAAGTGGTCAAACAAGGTCCTGATAGGTACGCGGGTACCGAAGAACACAGGAGTTCCGCTGTGAATCTCGGGGTCGACGGTGATGAGATGTGCGTTCATGGAGGCGCCTCGATTAATGACTGAAGCGGCAGTGTACCGAAAGCTGCGGATTGCGAGGCCTAACGTGCCCCTATTTTCCTTGAATGAACCGCATCCAATGTTCCTTGAGTTCCTGTCGCCCGCCGGGTGAGTTGACGAAGTCCACGTAGTCTCGGAAATCTCCGTGTTTACGCGGAAGTAGCCTGGAATTATCTGGGAAGGGCCAGCTTTAAGGCCGATAGATTTCATTGAGCAATGCCAACGCGAGGTCCCCCAACTTATACTGAAAGCCGTAGACGACGAGACTCGGGGAATCATCGGTTATCCTTTCCACCAGATAAGGTGCAGCCTCTCTGCCAAGTAAGACGATAGCGACGGCATGCGGGTCGCCCAACGGTTCCCCGACCTTAGGGGGTAAACCTTCAATGAGATCGATTTCACCGACGACTTGGGCAAGATACGCGGCAGTATGTTCTGTTGTGCGAAATCCGTCTTTGCCAAGACAAGAAAATGCAAATGCCAGAAGCACCACGATAGTGACTCGAAACGACTGCAACCGGAGGAACTTGATCATTATTTGAATGTCTTAAAATGAGGGGTGCCACTTGCCGGAACAAGCCATAGATTATTTACATTATTTGGAACTCGAGCATCTCTATCTCCTTGGGTTGCGGATCTGCCAAAATGACCAAGTGTTTCGTCCGTCGTGCCTATAGAACCTCCCGCATTGTCATAACCGGATACCGCAAATGAAGACGAGTGGCCATTTGCTCGGCGATAGAATTGGTGCCGTGTGCGCCCCGACACCCGAAAAGCTGAATTATCGCTTCGGTGCGAAACGCGGATGGACGCAAAGCCGCTACTGCTGTGTTGTTTGGCCCTGCAATATTGGTCAAATTGGTATCCGGAGCCGTTTGCTCGCCGATAAGCAGCGCTCCCAAGCCGCCGCTATTCCAGCTATGACCAAAATATGCTAGATAGACAACATTATTAACGTTTAATTGGTTCGCCAGATCGGACACTGTCCCTATATGCGCCACAGTTAGAACGTCTGTTGGCTGTAGCGCCGGTACCGCGCCAGGCGCCTTTCCCGTCCGGATCTCACGCGCATGAGTCTCTGCGGATAGCTTGAACATGCTACCCAAATTGTGCTCATGAAGTCCAGGATCACCGTAAGCGACAATAAAATGGCGCAGTCTCGGACAAGGCGCCACTGCGCAATCGATCGGCATGTCCGCGTCGACCCCCGAGTTCGGACGACTACAAGCGCCGAGCCATCCCGCATCACACATGATCCGTTATCTCCAAGTGGTCCAATACTCTGTGCAGATAGGTTATCACTCTTCCCTGTAATCGATGAGCGCGGTCATTCGGGTCTGGAGTCTGCGAATCGTCTAGCGTCTTGGCGATCCACGGGTACTGTGGGTCGTGTGCGCCGCACTGACCCCGAGTCGGAGCGCGACGCCGCGCGCGCACGACGGATAAACGCTTGTTGGACTAATCCGCTCCCGGCACGACGCCCGCCGCGGGCCCCCGCTCCTCTAGAGAGGGGATTGTATCCCCGCGCCCCGGGTCGCCCGCCGGTGCCGGGCCGCGTCTGGGCCCCCGCCGGGCCGTCGGTGCGGCGCCAACCGGGGCGGCGCGGCCGAGCGCAGGGCGCCTGAGCGGGCTATTAGGGGTAAAGTGTAGACCATTTTCCGGCGGGTGGGCGAGCGCGAGCGCAGGCCGCGGGCGGCCTGTCCAAACGTCGCGGGTAAGGCCTGGTGCCTAGGCCGGGGCAGGCGCGTTCATCACCCCCTGACCACGCCGCCGCGGGGCCAGGTGGGCGATGATGCGCAAGCGCCCGGTGCCGCAGGTGGGACAGGGATAGCCGTCAAAGGGCGCCGTCGCTGCCGCTGCCGTCGCGGGTTCCGGCGCCGGCGGCGGGGCCGCAATGGCCGCACGGATCAGCGCCAGCGCGCGCGCCCGGCAGCGGTTGGCCAGGAAGCCGAAGTGCCGCACCCGCATGAAGCCCTTGGGCAGTACATGCAGCAGGAAGCGGCGGATCAATTCCTCCCCGCTCAGGGTCATCACCTTGCGGCGACTGCCGTCGCGGTAGTCCTTGTAGCGGACGTCCACCGTGTCGTCGTCGTCATCGAAGGCCAGCAGGCGACGGTCAGACAGGGCGACGCGATGGCTGTAGCGGCCCAGATACTCGATCACGGTGTCGGTGCGCGCCAGACAGGGCTTGGAATAGACTACCCACTCGGGTTGCATCAGCGCTTTAAGCACCCGGTCGACCTCCGGCGCCGCGATCCGCGCCAAGTGCCCCTCCTTAAAGGCCCGCCGTAACCGGCTGACCAGGCCCCCGCGGAAGTGCCGCGACAACGCCCGCACCGGGAACAGTTAGGCTCTTTGTCTTCCTTGCTGCCCGTACAGGGGATTCAGGGGGAAACCGTGGTCGGGGAGTAAGCCGGGTTCTTGTCGTCGCTTAGGCCGAAGTTTGTGTTCTCTGTTGCCGCCTGGTTTCCCGGCGGTGCCACGCTATCTCTGCCATACGACGATTCGTTCCCGGC
>Ga0247837_1001945_pt1 | contig 40645 bp, 42 predicted proteins | sample LaCtaG_2_FD_187115 | JGI IMG/M metagenome (GOLD analysis project Ga0247837, IMG submission 187115) | Freshwater microbial communities from meromictic Lake La Cruz, Castile-La Mancha, Spain - LaCruzMarch2015_14.5m | ecosystem: Environmental > Aquatic > Freshwater > Lake | place: Spain: Castile-La...
ACGTCGGCATAGTTATCTTAATCAGCTAAGCCCGATGGTGTTTGAAGCATTGCAAATTGGAAGCGCGTAACTGTCTAGTAAAGCGGGTGACGTCCATATATTGATGTTAATGATGCGATGAAGCGAAAAGCCGTAGAGTTAATTTAGATGACTTAAGGATAGACTGTAGAGGAGTAAAGTTTTATCTATATCTTCTACAGTTACATTCTCATCGTATGTTTTAGTCTTAATTGTATAAGAACCAGAGTTATATATGTATGCCCTAAGTTCAATGTCTATATCAAAACTTCCACTATCTTCTGTGTTTAATGAAAACGGAACAATTAGTGTTAGTGATAATTCTTGTACAAAGTTATCATTGCGACAAACTGAAATATTCAAATCTTTATCATTAGCAAATTTCTTTAAGTAAGATTTTTGCTCATCATTTAATCTTTTATCAAGCCTATAAGTAATGTCGTTATCATTCATTACATCGTAACTTGTATATACTAATCCACCATAGCTTGGCGTTATAGCTTGTTCTTCTTCATCATCAACTGCGTCGTAACTTCCAGCAATTTCTTCTTCAATGTCATCCATAATAACATTTAGATGACTTAGCAAGCCGCAACTGTTAAGTATCAGCTTAGCCAAATCATCTAACTGTTTAATATTACTTAACATTGAAAATTTATTTCTTTGTTGCTGTAGTTGTCTTTTTCTTGCGTGTTACAAGGTAACCCTTAAAGTCACTTGTTTTGAAATTGAACAATTTTATCTTCTGTTTAATATCTTTTAATACAGCATCTCTTTCTTCTTCTTTAGCTTGTTTTAATTCTTCATCAAGTGCTTTTTGTTTAGCAAGAATGTCATCAATACGACTCATATCAATCTCCATTAGTCAAAGTTAATCAATCAAAATAATTGCTACATTCATTATTATCCAAATATTAGTCAGTATCAAATAATTTTATTTTGATTTATCATACCTCTACATTAAGTGGAGGTTGCTATGGCTGAGAACAATTCGGACAGGAATGGTAGAGCATTAGAGTACATAGTGTGTTTGGAATTGGAAAAGATTAATAACTTTAATCTTACAGCCCAAGCCAAAACACTTAATACAAGAGATAAGTCTAAGTTCTTAAGCCTCCCTACTTCACTCCAAAATGATTACAAATCAGCTTCTACTAATATAGCGAATTGGGTTGATAGTTTATTTGCTAACACAACTAATGCTTTAGTTGATAGGCTTAATGACACACCTGATGATCCTTCGGATTTTGTAATAAGCGATACGAATAAGAAATTATCTATTTCACTTAAGCATAATCACGAGGCACTTAAACATCCTCGTCCGTATTCATTTGCCCAAGCTTGTGGATACGATAAACACACAACAGAAGATAGTTATCATCGTAACTTGATGATGACTGCTACTAATAATTTTAGAAGTTTGATAAATGGAAAGTCTTTATTTAATCAATGTCCAGCCACAGCAATAGACAAGTTATATGCTGATGTATGTATCGCTTGTAAGACTGCTATAGATTTGTGGAAGGTAAATGATAGAAACTTAGCAAGTAACTTATTCAAGTTCTTAGTGAGCAATGGCTTTTATAAAGTAATTGTTGATACAAGAAATGGTGTTAATGTGAAGGTACAAGATTACTTAAACATACCTATACCAAGCACTGTAAATACAACAGCAAGTGGAAATAGGCTTATTTTAGAGTTTAATAATGGATGGACACTTAACTTAAGAATACACAATGCTTCAAGCAGAATAAGCCAAGAACCATCACAATTATCACTTAAATTTGATGCTCAAAGAGATATAGGTACAATCAACGAGTTTACAATCTAAAGTAATACTAAGTTCTCTTCGTCTTGTACATAAGAATTACCTACGCTTAAATCTACAACATTACCTTGCTTAATATCTGCTACATTAAGTTCTTTAACATCCTTTAAGTCTGCCTTAATCTTCTTCGCAAGATTGTATGCGAACATAACAGGCACAGCATTTCCAATCATCTTGTAACCATCAGAAACAGACTTATAGTGGAAAATATGAGTGTCAGGGAATGTTTGTATGCGAGCACATTCGCGAACACTTAATCTTCTATATAGATGCTCTTTACCTTCAACAAAGCGTTTGTCATTCTTACCCCAATGTACCATTTCTGGTGCTTGTGGGTGTAATGGTGCGTGTCTTCCACCAGCTTGTATAGTGAAAGATGGTTTGTCCCAAGGTCTCACTCGATTACGACTTAAGAAGATTGTTGAGAAACCACCAATCATATATTCGTGATTAATAAACTGTTGATTAGGGTTTGTTTTGTTCTTATCTAACGCAGGCACTACATTATCTTTTAAGTCAAGAATAGCGTCAGTTAGTACAGGCTTGTATTGTTCTTTAAGAGGTGGATGAAACATCTTATTGTATTGTGATTGATAGCCAACGATAATCACTCTTAATCTGTCTTGTGGCACTCCATAATCATTAGCATTAAGAAGTGAGAAGGTAACATTGTATCCAAGCTCAGCAAAGCTATCTAATATTTTAACGAATGCTTCACGATGTCTTGAGAAAAGAATACCTGATACATTCTCTGCCAAAAAGAACTTTGGTCTCTTCTCTTTAATAATTCTTATGTACTCAAAAAACAGTTGTCCGCGATGGTCTTCTATTCCTCGTAAAGCACCAGCTTCACTCCAACTTTGGCAAGGAGGACCTCCAATTATTCCATCACAGTCTGGCACTTCGGATGCGTCAATATCTACAATACTTCTTCTATCAAGTTTTGTATTAGGGAAGTTTTTTTCGTATGTTTCCCATATCGTTCGGTCATACTCATTAGCCCAAATAACATCAAATCCAGCCTTCTCAAAGCCAGCATCTAATCCACCAGCACCAGAAAAAAAAGATACAATTTTCATTAATTTAATTCTCTCTTAAGCATTGAGTAATAACTACGATTTCCCATTATAGTTATTATTATAGTTTCTTAATTGCTAATACCAAACCACTATTTCCATAATATCAAAATATTAAGTTTGCCTTAATGTTATCTTTTTACACAGCGTGTAACTTCTAACAGCGTATAATGTTGAAATATTTGAATTTTTGCTTATTGTTAAGCACAAATTTTTAGTGAAAAACTTACACAAAACTTACACACTATTTTTGAGGTTACTACAAGTGATTGATTTATATATTGAAAATAGTTATGTAACTATTGAGTGGGAATAATGGAGAACTATATTATGAGTCGTGCATTTGTAAATGAAGAAAGATTTGAACAAGTCGGTGGTGAAGAACTGGTTGAACGTCCGATTAGTCAGCATCCTAATTACGTAACACCCACAGGTGCTCTTGCGCTTCAAACCCTTGAGGAATCACTATTAGCTGAGCTAGATGCTTTAAAAAATGTTGGGGATGATACATTTGGCAAAGACAAAATTGCTGAAACTGAACGTGACTTGCGTTATGTTCGTGCTCGTCTAGATTCAGCAATATTAATCGACCCAAAAACTCAAAGTCACAATACAATTCTTTTTGGCGCAACTGTCGAGGTGAAAGATTTTGAAGGTATTCAACATGTCTTTCATATCGTAGGAGAGGATGAAGCTGACGCTAACATAAATAAAGTAAGCTGGGTTTCACCACTCGCAAAATCTTTGATTGGGCAAAAAGTCGGCGATACAGTGATTTGGAAGCGTCCTGTTGGTGATATGGCATTAGAAATTTTAGATATTCACTACCCATCATGAACGTAAATCAAGCAATCAACGAGCGTCGCTCAGTTAAGGCGTACGACACACAGCACAAAATGACTGAGGATGAAATATCTAAGCTCATGTCATTGGCGATGCTCTCCCCGACAGCATTTAACATACAAAACTGGCGCTTTATCTTAGTGACAGATCCAGTATTACGTCATCAGATTCGTGCCGTAAGTTGGAACCAAGCTCAGGTAGAAGAAGCATCATTGCTCATTGTTCTTACGGCAGATTTAAAATCTTGGGAAAAACAGCCTGAGCGTTATTGGCAAAATGCGCCAAAAGCGGTAGCAGATATTTTAGTGCCTGCTATCGGCCATTATTACGAAAATAACGAACAAGTGCAGCGCGATGAAGCGATGCGCTCTTGTGGTATGGCTGCCATGACTATTATGCTAGCCGCTAAAGAAATGGGTTATGACACCTGCCCAATGGATGGTTTTGATTTTGATGCAGTAGGAAAATTACTCAATTTACCTGCAGACCATACTCCAAGTATGTTTGTTGTTGTTGGCAAAGCATTAAAAGAAGCGCAACCGCGTGGTGGACAGCTCAATATGAATGAAGTAGTGATTTATAATCAGTTTTAAATATACAAGCAATTCACCATAGAGACATGGAGACACAAGGATAAACTAACTCTCGTCATTCTTCGTTTCACTCTGAAAGAGGGTTTGTGTGACTTGGTCTTCTGAGGGCCTCTGTGGTAAAAATACAATTAGGAAAAAGCAACAATGTTAATCAGCAACAATATCACCGTACAATTTGGCGCAAAGCCGCTGTTTGAAAATGTTTCCGTTAAATTTGGTGATAACAATCGCTATGGTTTGATTGGCGCTAATGGTTGTGGAAAATCAACCTATATGAAAGTTCTAGCAGGGGCATTAACACCTAGTGCTGGCAATATTTCAATTGACAGCCATGAGCGTATGGCGTTTTTGAAACAAGACCAATTTGCTTATGAAGACCAACGTGTGCTGGATGTCGTGATGATGGGTCATGAGCAAATGTGGAATGCTAATGTAGAAAAAAATGCCATCTACGCCAATTTAGAAGCTACTGAAGACGATTACATGCGCGCAGCCGAATTAGAAGGCGTGTTTGCTGAATATGACGGTTACACCGCTGAAGCGCGAGCTGGCGAACTGCTAATGGGTGTTGGGATACCTATAGAACAACATAATGGTCTGATGAGCGCTGTAGCCCCAGGATGGAAGTTGCGTGTGCTATTGGTTCAAGCTCTTTTTGCCAACCCAGATATATTGCTTTTAGATGAGCCAACTAATAACTTGGACATTAACACTATTCGCTGGTTAGAAGACGTACTTAACAATCGTGATTGCACCATGGTGATTATTTCACATGACCGTCATTTTCTAAATCAAGTTTGCACGCACACTTGTGACATGGACTACGGAAAAATAGCCATGTATCCAGGGAATTATGATGATTACATGGAGGCAAGCACTGCAGCGCGCGCTCAAGCCACCAAGGATAATGACAAAGCCAAACAAATGGTTGCTGAGTTGCAGGACTTTGTGCGCCGCTTCTCTGCTAATGCCTCTAAAGCCAAGCAAGCGACCAGTAGAGCGAAGAAGATAGACAAGATTAAAATTGAAGAATTCAAACCTTCAAGCCGCCAATATCCATTTATACGCTTTGAATACGATGAACGCGATAAGTTATATCGCAATGCTGTAGAGTTGAAAAAACTTAGCCACGGTTTCGATAAAATACTGTTTAACGATGTCGACATGATGTTTGAAGCAGGCGAAAAAGTCGCGATTATTGGTGAAAATGGTATTGGTAAAACGACGTTCTTACGTTGTTTAGCGCGTGATTTGCAACCTAAGCATGGTGAGGTGAAATGGGCAGAAAAAGCCAATATCGGTTACTTTGCGCAAGACCATGAATACGAATTTGAAGATGGCGAAGATTTGTTTGAATGGATGACAAAATTCAGGCAAACAGGCGATGACGACCAAGTAGTACGCAGCATGTTAGGTCGCTTATTATTCGGTGGTGACGATATTAAAAAATCAGTTAAAGTATTATCTGGTGGTGAAAAGGGCCGTATGCTCTACGGCAAAATGATGCTCGCCAGGACCAATGTAATGCTAATGGATGAACCAACCAATCACATGGACATGGAATCCATTGAGGCACTCAATACAGCTTTAGATAAATACAAAGGTACGCTGTTTTTTGTAAGTCATGATCGTGAGTTCGTTAGCTCTATCGCTACGCGCATTATTGAAATCAAAGCCAACGGCATTGTTGACTTTACTGGCAACTACGAGGATTACTTAGCTAGTCAGGGTGTAGAGTAATTTCTCTTCCATAAATTAAATCAAGAAAATGTGAGTCAGATACAAATATCATTAATCAGTGTTTTGATTAATCTAAAAAATACCTGACCCCTTTTTGATTTATATCAATACACATGCAAGATGAAAAGTTCATATTGTGAATATTGACTGTTTTTACGCTGTCAAACAAAACTTTGTATAAGGACTTAAATCATGAAATTATTAACTGATCTACTTTCAACAGACTATGGTTTACAAAGCGTGGGCGTTATTGCATTTGTTTTGGGAATGGTTGTATTTTTTGCGGCCTATTTTAAACGCAAAATAGCAGAAGATGCAAAGAATGCTGGTGAGTAATAACTAGGCCTGTATCAGCAACGCTCACAGTTGCTGAGTGTCATGTTTTAGCATAGTTCGCAAGGTTTTAAGACACCGCCGTTATCGGTGAGCACAGCGTATAAATATCGCACAAATAAAAACACCTCGCCGAAACGAGGTGTTTTTTTATTACAAACTAACTTTGATTATTTGCTAACAATCTATGTTTTACAACACCAATTATAGGCTAAATACATTCAATGCACCGCCGCCAGGAGCTGCGTTGTATTTAGTTAATTCAGCATAACCACCCGCAGCACCTAAAGCGTCTGTTGGGTTAGTCATACCAAGGTTCATCGCCACGCCAGCCCAGCCACCGATACCTGATAGCACGCCAACATATTGTTTACCTTTTTGACCGTAAGTGAATGAATTTCCAATCACGCCAGAACCCACTTGGAATTTCCAAAGTTCTTTACCTGATTTGTCATCTACCGCTTTTAACCAACGATCTAAAGTACCGTAAAACACTAAGCCTGAACCTGTGGTTAATACACCACCCCATGCAGAGAATTTCTCTTTGTTGTACCATACTTTTTTGTTGGTCATTGGATCATAAGCAGCAAAACCACCCATTACGCCATCTGGACCAGGGAACATAGTCAATGTAGCACCAACCCAAGGTTGACCTGAGACGTATTTAGATTCAACTGGCTCATAAGTCATACACACGTGGTTCAATGGTGAATACATTAAACCAGTTTTTGGTGAGTAAGCAGCTGGTTGTTGATCTTTAGTACCCAATGCAGCTGGGCAAATGCCTTTAGCATTATAGTCTTGGTGTGTTGAGGCATTTGCCGTTTTGTTAGGCACGCCTGTTTTTAAATCTACACCAGTTGCCCAGTTAACAAAAGGATGTACTTTTTCAGCAGCTACTAATTTACCGCTATGCGCATTCCAAGTGTACGCGAAACCATTACGGTCATGGTGCCAAGCGTATGTTTTGCCACCTTTATCAAACAAGATGACTTCATTCACACCATCATAATCCCACTCATCATGTGGAGTCATTTGCATGCCCCATTTAGCCATACCTGTGTCTACATCACGAGCAAATACAGACATAGACCATTTGTTGTCGCCTGGACGTACATCTGGATTCCATACGGATGGATTACCTATACCGTAGTAAACTGTGTTTGTACGAGCATCATACGGCCACCAGCCCCATACAGAGCCACCACCATGTTGCCAACCATCTTTAACTGCTTGTGGTTTTAACCATGTGCGTGTACCTAATTCTTTTTCGCCAATTTTCAATTGATCGTTAGGAATCACTTTGAAAGAGCCGCCTTCTTTGTTACCACCGTTTACATCTTGGTAAACTGATAGTGCGCTGTATTCTGGTGTATCTTTGTTGAAATCAGCGCCAATTAACACTTCAGCATCTGGACCTGTTGAGTATGCTTTCCATGCTAAAGAACCATCTTTTAAGTTGTAAGCTGCGATAAAGCAACGTACACCGAACTCAGCACCTGAACAACCTGTAAGCACTTTATCTTTGATTACGTGTGGTGCATTAGTGTTAGTAGCGCCGACTTTTGGGTCGTTTACTAATGTTGACCATACTTTAGCGCCTGTTTTAGCATCTAAAGCAACTAGGTTACCGTCATTTTGTTGAAGATAGATTTTACCGTCACCGTAACCAAGACCACGGTTTACGTTATCGCAACATAAAACAGCTTGTACTGATGGATCTTGTTTTGGGAAATATGACCATACGATTTTTTGATTGTCGTTTAAGTCAAGTGCGTATACGTTGTTTGGGAATGCTGTGTGTACGAACATCATGTTACCAACAACAACTGGTGAACCTTCGTGACCACGGTTTACACCAGTAGCGAATGTCCATGCTGCTTTAAGGTTTTTAACGTTACCTTTGTTGATTTGTGCTAACTTGCTGTAGCCTGAGTTATCGTGCTGACCGCGTGGGTGAGCCCAGTTATTTGCGTTTGCCATTGCTGCTTCTTGGTCTGCTGCTGCTGATGCTACCATTGGCATTGCCACTGATAGACCTGCAACCAAACCTAAAGCTAATTTGATCTTGTTGATTTGCATATTAATCTCCAAAGTTGAACTACTAAGGGTTTATAAAATAAAACTTTCTTAACAACTAATTTTTTTGATGTTATCTCAAATTTTTAGCAACTAATAGAGTCTATCTCTTATCACATTTTCATGTGCGTACAGCACTATATTATAGACAACTACGAATTGCAATACATTAGTTACAATTTACTTACAAATAGTTTCGCGTTTATTAAAATAAGTGTTTTTAGTCAGATGACAAAATGCTAATATATTTAAAAATATCATTTATAATCAAATAGAAAGATAGAACTTGACATGCAAGAGAGCACTTATAATTTGTATCCTGAAATAGAAGTTTTTGATAAAAAATTTCTTATGACAGGTGATTTCCATGAAGTTTATTATGAAATTTGTGGCAATCCTACAGGTAAGCCTGTGGTTTTTTTGCATGGTGGCCCAGGTAGTGGCTGCAACCCAACGCAACGTCGATTTTTTGACCCAGCTATTTATTACATTGTGCTAATCGACCAGCGTGGCTGTGGTCGAAGCAAGCCACAGGGTGGCATTATGAAAAATACTACTGCCGATTTAGTTGCAGATATTGAGGCTATCAGGATAGTGCTGAATATAGATAAGTGGTTGGTATTTGGTGGGTCGTGGGGCAGCACACTGGCATTAGCTTATACAACTCAGCATCCAAGCAAGGTTACTGGATTAATATTACGCGGCATATTCCTGAGCCGACCTTCAGAATTAAATTGGTTTTTGGGTCAGGTGAATGCATTTTTTCCAGAACATTGGAATACGCTGTGTGATTACCTTCATCCCGAAGAAAGGCAAAATGTTTTAAATGCTTATGAAAAACTTATTTTTTCTGATGACATCAAAATAAGCATTCCAGCAGCAATTTGCTGGAATTCTTTCGAAAGCAGCATTATGAGTCTATTACCAAGACCTGCCACTTCTAATAATGAGGTGAATGGCGAGGTAGAGCTTGCGCGTGCTAGAGTACAAATACACTATATATTGAATCATTGTTTTGTAGGTGATTTAGATCTACTTGCAGAAGCAAAAGCAAAACTTGCGCATATTCCTACACAAATCATACAAGGCAGGTATGACATGGTATGCCCTCCCATTACCGCTTGGGAGCTAAGTATCGCTATGCCTCATGCTAGCTTTATTATGGTTGAAGATGCAGGACATTCAGCCATGGAAGCGGGCATTACTTCTGCCTTGATTGCCGCCACCGAAAAATTCAAAACATTAACTTAAAACATCTTATCTATAAAGACATACATACGCTAAAGTATTTGTATAAATATGGGTAATTTGACCGAAATTAATTTTAATTTAAGATAGCTTATGAAGCAAAATATACCCAACACAAAAGTGAACAGTAAGTTGCAAAAAAGCTTGCAAAGCGTGATAAATAAGCCCATCGAAGCCTATGATAAGCAAAGGTATAACACACCATTATTTGTTATGCATGAAATGTTTGATTCATTTCGTCGCCATAATACACTTGGCTTATCTGCATCACTGTCTTTTTATGCGATGTTTGCGCTCATCCCGCTGGTGCTATTACTGTTCTTCTTGCTAAGTCAATTGGTATTCAGCTCTGACTATGCCATCGTCAAGCTCGCCATTATCACAGGTAACTTAGTACCAAAGTTTAGTAGTGCAATTATGGTTGAAGTGTATAACACTGCTCAACAAAAAGCTGCGTGGGGCGCTGCTGGGCTGTTTGTGTTATTGTGGGCTGTAACGCCACTTGCTAGCGCTATGCGTTCTACTTTTTACACAATCGCCACTTTAGTAGAGGCCCCATCATTTATTCGCCGTAAAATTAAAGATGTTATTGCTGTCATCGGCATGTTAATGCTGTTCTTTTTATTTACATTTGCTGGACTCATGCTAGAAAAAATTATCACCTTTCTAGGTGCGAATCACCAGTTTTTTCAGTATGACATCATTGCCGCGCTCACCTCACTCACTCTAACCACGCTTTTAATCTCCATATTTTATTTTGCATTCTTTCCAGTAAGGCTATATATAAAGCACATTTTGATTGGTGCACTTTTTACCGCAATCCTTTGGCTACTAATGCGGCCCGCTTTTACTTTGTTTTTAACAATCAATGAATCTTATGGCTCTGTATTTGGTAGCATGAAAAATCTATTTATCTCTATAACTTGGCTGTATTTTAACTTTTCTGTATTTTTACTCGGTACTGAGCTCATCGCCACTTTACGAAAAAAAGATGTGCTCATCCTAAAAGGCCTTTTTTCAGATAGTCAAGAAAATGAACCTCTTAAACTTCAGCCCAACTATCTGGGTAAGCTTATGCAACGCTATGGTAGAAGTTATCGCCATGGCGAGCATATATTCAGCCAAGGTGATTTAACGCGCAACTTGCACTATTTGGTCAACGGGCAGGTGCAGTTGGTTCGACAAGGTAATGTAATACGCACCCTTGAAGCTGGTGACTATTTTGGGGAAATGGCATTACTATCAAACATGCCCGCCATCGCAGATGCGATTGTTAGTTCTGAGCATGCTGAGGTTGTGCTCATTTATCCCGACAACATTGAAACCTTGCTTTTAGATGAACCCAAAGTCGCCATGAAGTTTTTGCGTCAAATGGCGACCAGATTACAAATAAATAGCGATACGAATGCTTAGTGATTCTAATTACAAGTTGAGTAATTTTATTCTAAAATAACCCTAATTTCATATTCAGCGACATTCTTATGGCACAGCAACACTCATCCTTTACAGCACAACCTAGCCAGCTAGAAATGCAGCCCATTTTAAGCTTATTTAATTCAGGAAAACTGGCAGAAGCAGAAGCGGCAGCTAAAAAACTTGTCGCTCGCTTCCCCAAGACTTTTATACTTCATCAAATTTTAGGCATTGCTCAAGATGGTTTAGCTAAATTTGATGAGGCAGTAAATAGTTATAAAAATGCGATTGCGATTCAACCCAACACGCCAGACTTACACTTTAATCTTGGCATTGCATTGACTAACATCGGCAAATTGGATGAAGCTGAAAAACACTACCGACATGCCATTACTTTGCAACCACAATTTTTTGAAGCACATGGTAACCTTGGCACAATTTTACAAAAACAAGGCAAATTAGAAGAAGCGATTTACAGTTATCGCAAAGCATTAAGCATTCATGAAGATCCGAGAGGTCATTTTAACTTAGGTACTGCATTGCGTGACGAAGGCAAGTTAGATGAGGCGATTGTTCATTTCAAGCGAGCAATTGAGATGTTTCCTAATTATGCTGATGCGCATAATTATTTAGGAGAATGCTATCGTGACCAAGGCAATATGGAAGATGCGATTAAGTGCTACTTTGATACATTCGCGCTAAATGCTAACCATCCTGGCGCCAACTATAATATGGGGGAATTTTTATACCTTGCTGGCCGATTTGATGAGGCCGTTGATTATTTAGAGCGATCACAATTAGATGATTGGCAGGAACGAGCACTTTATTGCACTTACAAAGCCGAGCATTTTGACGCATTTAAAACTAAGTTAGATCATATTGTAAAAACACACCAAAAACATGATGCACCATTTTTACAAACCTTATCTACTCATTTTGCGGCAAACTTCGGCGTTGAGGATCAATACAATTTCTGCAAGAACGGCTTTGATTTTGTCTATCAAAAAAGCATTCCTGAGCTGGCTGAGCCCAATAGCCAATTTCTTAAAGACTTACTTGACGATATAGACAATACCGCCATTGAAGTCCGCGCGCAGGGTATGATTATTAATGGGAAACAATCTGCAGGCAATCTTTTCAAGCGCCCTGAGGCATCTTTTAGAAAATTGGGTGAAATTGTCAAACAAGAATTCCTCAACTATAAAAATCATTTTGCAGGCGCGGATTGCGAGTTAATTAAATCCTTTCCTAATGAATTAGAGTTTACTAGTTCTTGGTACGTTAGATTACGTCGTGGCGGCTATGTGGATAGACATATCCATGAAGTAGGCTGGATTAGTGGTGCCGTTTATCTAGTGCTGCCAAAAGACAAAAAAGATCCGACAGAAGGCTGTTTTGAATACGGTTTGCATGGAGATAATTATCCACAAAAACACAGCAACTTTCCTGTTGGTATTGCTACACCAAGCGTGGGTGATGTTGTGTTGTTTCCATCTTCTTTATTTCATCGAACGATTCCATTTAATTCTAATGAAGAGCGCATTTGCATTGCTTTTGACTTAAAGCCAGATGGTGATATTTTTATAAGATCGAATTACTAATTTTAAGCATAATGTGTCAAAATAAAGCTCTTTACTGTCATAAGTTGAACACTTGACTTCGACACTAATAATAAAAACTCTCAAATTCAAATAAATAAAATAGACTTCTTACCCTTTGATTTATTTAAACTTTTTTTAATTTTAGTTAAATTTTTATAGCACTGGCCTAATTATTGCTCATATTATTGACGTTAATATAGTAATACGCCTGCTTCAGGATACTCATACATGATTAATGTAGATTCATTTAACGACTGCACCGTATTGATTGTTGATGATCAATCAACCAGCAGAGCCATACTTTCGCAAGTAGTAAAAAGTATTAATCCCAACATTTCCGTGGTTGGGAAAAGTAATCCAGAGCAAGCTTTAGAATGGGCCACTCAGCATACTGCAGATTTAATTTTTGTTGATTACCTAATGCCTGAAATGAACGGAATAGAATTTGTCCGTCTACTGAAACTACTTCCTCAGTATGAATTTGTTCCAGTCATGATGATTACTATTAAAAAGGATACTGATACACGCTATGCCGCTTTAGATGCTGGTGTGACGGACTTTATCAACAAGCCTGTCGATATGCACGAATGCATAGCACGTAGCAAAAATTTGCTCACAATGCATGTTCAGCATATGACACTGCAAAATAAAAGTTTATTGCTAGAGAGCCTTGTTAATGTAGCCACTGCCGACATTCGGGAACGTGAAAAAGAAACATTAATGCGGCTTGCACGTGCTGGTGAACATAAGGATTATGATACTGCCATGCATTTACAGCGCATGTCACTGTATAGCAGAGCACTGGCTGACGCCATTGGACTAGATGCTGCCGAGGCAGAGATTATTGAGCTCTCTGCCCCACTGCATGACATAGGAAAAATTGGTACGCCAGATAGTGTTTTACTTAAAAATGGCAAACTAGATGAAGAAGAAATGATAGTCATGCGTAAGCACCCTCATGTAGGCTATCAAATTTTAGAAGATAGTCCTTCTAAATACTTGCAAAAAGGTGGGGAAATTGCATTGTCGCACCATGAACATTTTGATGGTTCAGGCTATCCAAATGGGCTAGCGGGAAATGCAATTCCATTGTCAGCGCGCATTGTAGCAATTGCCGATGTATTCGATGCTTTAACCAGTGTCAGGCCTTATAAAGAGGCATGGAGTTTTGATAAGGCATTTAAATATATATGTGATGAAAGTGGAAAACACTTTGACCCTGAGTTAGTCAGCGCTATGGTAAAGATTAGAGCTATCTTTGAGAAAATTCATTACGAAAATTCGACCCTCACTCAATCGCAATAATTATTACTACCGTTAAGTTAAGTATTAGCTATGAGTATTAGTAGCATTAGAAGTGCACCTAAATTTAGACAAACGGTTTTGTTAATTGATGACCAAACGATAGCGTTAGACATTCACGCGGCTATTTTAAAATCACTTAAAATGGACCTTAAAATCGTCAAAATGACCAACCCTGTTGAAGCACTTGATTGGATGAAAAATAAGCAAGTGGATTTAATTATTACAGACTTTAGTATGCATCAAATGAATGGAATGGAATTTGTGCAGGCAATTAAAAATGTAGTTCATGTTCTATGGAGGCCTATTATTGTGGTGACTGTACTTAAGGACAAAACAATACATCAAGAACTGCTATCCGCGGGCGCATCGGCATGCTTGACTAAACCTGCACAGGCACGCGATTTAGCGAGTGTTGCTAAAACCTTGCTAGATCAAAGTAAACAGCATTACAGCTTAGGACTAGTTGATTAAGGCGAAAACATGTTGACTACACTTAAAAAATGGTACAAAAACGCAGCTAGTCCATGTGACCCACTTGAACTGGAACAGGCGAATATTAGAATACCTGCTGCTATCATAATTTTTTGCCTAGCTATCTACAACTATATTACCCAATCTTTGAGCCATCAAGAGTTGGTGGTTTTTAAAATTCTTTTTGTTTACACACTTCTTTCCATTCTGATTATTGCGAGCATTCTTAACAATAAATTTAAACCTATTCAGCGTAGGCTTGCTGGAGTATGGTTAGATATAGTAGCAGTTTCTGTTTTTATGTCTTTCACTTCAGATATTGGGGTAATGCTAATCGCAGTATATTTATGGGTAATTTTTGGCAACGGATTCAGATATGGTAAAAAATATCTCTACCATGCTCAAGCGCTCAGCATCGTTGGATTTTTATTTGCAACCAATTTAAGTCCTTATTGGGAAACCCATCAAACAATTGGTTACAGCCTTATCGCAATGCTTGTTGTTTTGCCACTCTATGTAGCCAAGCTCATTACCCGCTTGCATGAGGCTACGCGTAAGGTAGAAATTGAGCGCCAAAAGGCTGCAGATGCAAGTTTGGCAAAAACACAATTTGTTGCCAATATGAGTCATGAAATTCGAACTCCACTCAATGGCATTATTGGCATTAGTACCTTATTTAAAACTACACCACTCAATGCCGATCAGCATGACTTACTAAAAACATTAGATGGATCTTCCAAACTTTTACTTTCTTTGCTGAATAATGTTTTGGATTTTACTAAAATTGAAGAGCGTAAATTTACTATTGAAAGTGTTACATTTTCTGCAGAAGATGCGGTGCATGACACACTAGAAATTTTCCGCTCTCAAGCAATAGCAAAAGGAATTCAATTAGGCGCCAGTATCTCCAGTGCGATGGGTATGCTACAGGGTGATGTTTTTGTGTTACGACAAGTCTTGGCGAACCTAATGGGCAATGCTGTTAAATTTACCTTACACGGAAGTGTGACCATCTCTGCCATCTTATTACAAGAAGATGCTAAAAAATCAACCATACGTTTTGAAGTCACCGATACTGGCATAGGAATACCTGCCGACAAGCAAGATAAAATTTTTGAGAGCTTTACTCAGGCCGACTCATCAAAAAATAGAAAATTTGGTGGTAGCGGCCTAGGCCTAACCATTGCCAAACATATGATAGAAGCTATGGGTAGCTCACTTAACTTTCAAAGTACTGAAGGCATCGGTAGCCACTTTTGGTTTGTGCTTACGCTTGAAAAAGCTAGCTATAATAAAACTGTAATTACTGAGAATATTCAGCTTGAATCTAATCATGTTGCTTTTAATACTGACAACATTGAAAATTCCACAATTGCGACAATAGCGCCACTCGCTCAAGAAGACATAAACACCAACCGAGAACAACTACATATTTTAGTGTGTGAAGATGAAACCACTAATCAAAAAATTATCACCCGCTTACTTGCGCTACCAGGACACCGAATCGAACTTGCAAGCAACGGCGATGAGATGCTTGATGCTCTAGAAAATAAGAAATTTGATTTAGTGATTACTGATCTGAATATGGCGGGAATGAATGGTGCTGAAGCCCTAAAAATTTACAGATTTACACAGCCAAATGACAAAAATACCCGCTTTATTTTATTTACTGCAGATGCAACATTATCTGCTAGAGAAATGGCGAATGATGCTGGATTTGATGCGTTCTTAACCAAACCAATCGAAGCTGCGACTTTATTCAACACCATAGAACGTATTCTCAACCTTGCACCTAATACCGCTACACAATGGATGAACAATGCTCTCAATAAACCAGTTAGCATCAAACCTGGGCTCGATACTAACAATACATCTCTTGATTTACAAACCTTAAAAGAGCTTGAAAAAATTGGGGCGGGCGATGATTTATTTATGCATCGACTACTTAGAAACTATTTAGCTGACTCAGCTAAACAGATAGCTAAAATAGAAAGTGCAATTAAACAAAAACAGTTTGGCACATTACAAGACTATTGCCACGCGTTAAAAGGCAACAGCTTAAGCGTAGGTGCCATGCAACTAGCCACAACAATAGAGGTTTTTGGTAAATTCAACTCATCTACCCATCCAACACTAGCGCTTGAAATGTTAGATGCTTTAAATTCTGATTTTTCTAAGTTAACTAGTGCAGTAGAAAGCTACCTCAGACGCCCTGAAGCAGCTTTAAACAATTAGCTTCATCTTATGCTGATTGCTTTTCATGAATAGTTGAAACATCGGCACCCACCTTAGAGTTCTGAGCACGCACTAAGCGCTCCATTACTTTTAGATTTCGCTCATCTAAACGCAATGCAGCATCGACCCAAATTTCAACAATGTCATTGAGTTCAGAAAGTGTTAGTGGGTTCACACGCTGTTTAGCACGATTAATGGCTTGGAAAGAATTAAGTGAACGGTGATGCTTTTTAATCCAGCTATTAAGCGCATACTCGCCCTGCCCATCTTCTGCCAGCACGTCGACCACACCCATTTTATAGAGCTCTTCACCCGTGTATATTTTCCCTGAGCTCACCATTTTTTCTGCCATTGACATACCTACTTTACGTGACAAAAAGCTTAATGCACCCATACCAGGGAATAAATTAAACAGCACCTCAGGCAAACCCATCAAAGCACTTTTTTCTGCAATCAATACATGTGCAGATAATGCGGATTCAAATCCACCGCCCATTGCCTGACCTTGTACTAAAGCAATCGTGGTGATAGGAGCCTGCATACTATAAAAAGTCCATAAATTTTCAACACAAAGTTTAGCGTATTCAATTAAATGCATCCTATCTTTTGCAAGAATCAACTCTTTGAATACTGATAAATCACCACCCAAGTTAAATACACCCTCAACATTAGAAGCTAATACCAAATAATTAACTTGCACATCCTTCCCTTGAGAAACAATTTCACCCAACGAACCTTGCAAATAAGTATGCTGTTGCAATAAGTCATTAAGGCAAATTTCATTAAAACATGGCCTAGGCTCTGGTTTCATAATTGACCACATCACTCCGAATTCGCTGTCGAAACGTGTGTCTATTTGCTGATAATTTAAATTACTAAATTTAGTAAAATCTACAACTGTGTTCATAATAAACTCCTTAAGTTGGCATTGTTATTGATTAAAAAGAACTAACAATTGCAAATATAGGCTTAATAATTGAGCCCCTCAAGTGAATTTTTTACTTTACTAGTAGGCAATATTTAATATTGTTGTTGATTGCAAAAATTTTATTTTTATTAAGTTGTAACAAAAATGTATCAAAAAGCATCATGATGTGTTAATTTTTTGTGCTTATATCGATAATTTTTTACGAAAACTCAAAAATATGAAAAAAATATTGTTCTCTTTTATGATTTACACTACTCCATTAGCTTCACAAGCAGCTGGGTTTGCGCTTATTGAGCAAAATGCCAGTGGCATGGGCAATGCATACGCTGGCGCTGCTGCCATTGCAGAAGATGCAAGTACAATTTTCTTTAACCCTGCTGGCATGACTTTCATTCAGGGTGCCCAGGCTGTCGGTGCGGTGCACCTCATTAAGCCAAATGCAGAATTTAATAACCTAGGTTCAGTAACTGCTGCTGCTAGACCATTAGGTGATGAAGGGCCTAATGCAGGCGATTTAGCTTTTGTACCTAACCTGTATTTCAAAACAGATTTGAATGAAAATGTAAAACTTGGTATTGGCGTCAGTGCGCCTTTTGGCCTTAAGACCGAATATGGCAAAGAGTGGCTAGGTCGTTTTCAAGCTGATATGTCTGAAGTAAAAACGATTAATTTTAATCCTTCTATCGCCTTCAAAATTAATGACCAGTTATCTTTAGGCTTTGGTGTTTCTGCCATGAGGGCAGAAGCTACACTGACTCGTGCAGTTAACTTTGGCGCAGCTGGACAAGGAAGCGTAAAGATTAAAGGTGATGACTGGGGGTTTGGCTATAACTTAGGTGCTATTTATCAGGCAACGGCCGATACGCGGGTTGGGTTAGCGTATCGCTCAAAAGTAGAACAGCACTTGGATGGGGATGCAAAATTTAGGCGGCCTCCGCCCATTCCTAATGCTGGCGCGGCTGCTGATGGTGATGTAACCGCCGATGTTTCGCTACCTGCAAGTTTATCATTAAGCACATTTAGTCATCTAAATGATAAATGGGAGTTAATGGGGGACGTGACTTGGACGCGCTGGAGTCAATTTGAACGTTTGGCCGTATATCGGAATAGCGGTGTCTTGCTGACAGAAACACCAGAAAATTGGGAAAACACCCTGCGCTACTCTATCGGAGTGAATTATCTTCACAGTGACGCCATTAAATTACGTGCTGGTTTGGCATATGATGAAGAAGCAATTAAAGATGAATTCCGCACTGCGCGCATTCCAGGTAATGACAGAAAATGGGTATCACTAGGTGCAAGCTATGTGATGTCACCCACTTCTAAGTTTGATGTGGGTTATACACACTTATTTATTAGTGATGCTTCAATTGATGACAACCAGATAGCTAAAGGGAATGGCCGTGTACGTGGTGAATATGAAGGTAGTGTCGATATTCTAAGCTTTCAAGTGACTCATAATTTCTAATTGCCAAATTGAGATTTAAGCCAAATTAAATAAAAAACTCATGCTATCATGAGTTTTTAAACAATCACGCTTATTACCTCAAGTATTTCCCCGATATATTAAGCATTACTTCATTTCAGATTTTTTGTGCCACAAGGTTGCAGTTCCGAATAACAGGTAATTAAATACACCTATCGCTAAATAACAAAAAGCGATTTCTGAAACAAAACCACTTATTGGCTGATTTTTAATAATAATATATGCAAACCCAACTAACAGCAATAAGGTCGCTAGCACGGTTAATATATTTGCAAATTTTTTCAGCAATATGATCATATCTATCTTTTTATCTTTTGGTTGTTATACTAACTCAAATAAAGACTCTTATTATATTAGGGGAAACAAATGATGAAAAAACCATACTACATTGATTACCCTCAGGAACATTTAGAAGGCCAATTACACCGGTATCAATGCATTTACTGCAAAGTTGAAACGACTATCATCAATGGCAGATTAGAGGGACATCTTCCTTCATGTGAATACAGATTGAAATTAGAGTCTGCTGGATATGAAGCAGCAAAAATAAATTCAAGTAAAAATCTTGTCGCTCATGATGCTGATGACTTTGATTGATAATAAGCCTATTATATTGTTTAGTAATCTAGCATATTTTGCGAAGAGTTAGCACTTTATGCTTTCGAGCTTATACGTCAGCGCTTACTAACTGCTCCAAGAAGGAGGGAAGCCATGTTAGTCCACAACAGAGCTATCAGTAAATTAGCCCCGGCTGATTACTTGATAATTAAAAAAGAACATGAGTTACTAGAGAAATACTTGAATGAACTGCATCATGCATGTGCCTGTAGTCATTTAGGTAAGTTGCCAGATTCTGAATTATGTGATCAGGGAAAAGTATCATCATGCCAAGGCCGTTTACCTTCATTTTTATTTCACTTAATTGATTTAGCGGGAATGCATTTTGATCACGAAGAAAAGATTATGCTAAGCAGGCCACACGTAGACAAAGATTATGAATATTTTCGATTCCACCATCAGGCACATGTTGACCTACTGCAAAATTTGCAAGCGCTAGCTGATGAATATCTATTAATAAGGAATAAGGGCAACATCGCCGAAATCTATCGTCATTTCTATGACAAAATTACTGATCTTTTTGAACAACATGATCACCTCTTTGACGATCCCTTTATTGAATCGACTCAACAAAAATAGATTAAATTGGGCCAAAATTTTACAATCAATACTCACTGATTTCGTAAATCTAATTTACATTTTAAGGTGAATTACTGCATAATAAAGACAGATTACTTTCCAAAAACTAGAAATTTAGAAAGAATTAAACCATGAGTGATTCAGAATCAAAAAGCGCCGAAAGTCTGTCTGGCGCATTTCCATCGATACGTAAAGTTAAACCTAGCAATATCCTGAACTGGTTGCATGCGGGGGTCGAAGACACGCGGCGTGGCGGTTTGGCTAGCTTGTTTTATGGTGTATTTTTCGCTGCGGCAGGCTGGCTCATGCAAGTAGTATTTGCTGAAGCGTATGGCCTTTTCGCTGGCCTAACAACTGGATTCCTCCTGCTAGGACCTTTTCTCGCGATGGGGCTTTATGATTTAAGCCGGCGCATGGAACTAGGCGAACAACCAAAACTTACTCCTAGCCTGATCGCATGGCGCCCAAACATTCTAAATGTCGGCCTTTTTGCAGGTTTGCTGGTCGTTGTCTTGCTTATTTGGGCGCGCGCTTCACTCGTTATTTTTGCACTTTTTTTTGAAGGTGGCTTACCAACCTTTACTGACGTTGTGCTGAATGTAATCACCTTAAAACAGCCAACTTTCGCGATTGTTTATTTTGCAGTAGGTGGGGCATTTGCAGCCTTTGTTTTTGCCATCAGCGTGGTCGCTGTGCCCTTAATGGCTGACCGAAAAACTGATGCCATTACTGCATCCTTAGCCAGCATTATAGCCTGCACACGAAACCCTCTAACAATGCTACTTTGGAGCTTTTGCATTGTAGTTCTCGTCGGCTTCGGTTTTGCAACTCATTTCCTTGGATTGATTATCACAATGCCAATAGTTGGCCACGCAACTTGGCATGTCTATCGCGACGTAGTTGAAACAGATACTTCCGACTAATAACTACTTAGCCGTCAAGGTGTTTGCTATGCTTCTGGTTACTCAATACTTTAACTGCTTTTAAAGCAAAAGGAATTGAAGTTACATCATGTCCAACCAAGAAACACTGAATCAATTAAAACTCGATAGAATTGTTACTGAGGCTAGAACTCAAAGTTCTAAACGCGAAACAAGCTACCGTCAACGAGCACTTAAGCTTTACCCTTGGGTTTGTGGGCGATGTGCGCGTGAATTTTCTGGTGCCCGGATAAGGGAACTAACAGTTCATCATAAAGACCACAATCACGACAATAACCCACTTGATGGCAGCAACTGGGAGTTACTATGTATCTACTGTCATGAAAACGAACATGCAAGAATTATGGACGAGTCATTAAGAGCAAGGGATATTAGCAATCAAACGCCCATGGCAACTTATCATCCATTTGCAGATTTACAGGCCAAGTTAATTCAAAAGAAATAATTTACGCCAAATATTAGATAAATTTAATTTCTAATATTATGTCCTTAGCACTTAATTAAGTCTTATGCTGCAGGCTTTCTACCTGGCGCTTGAGGTGGAATAGTGCCAGCTATTCGACAAAGCATGCCCTCCACAGGTTGCCCGTCAGAGAACCTAGTCACACTGCATTTCGAAATCTCCCCACGCGCCGAAAGTTCCGTTAGCGTGATTCGCACCTGGGGCAGTGGCAAGCCGATTGCTGCAGCTATTTCCCAGTCTACTTGCTGTCCGTGCTTTTTCAAATATTGCAATATTGAGGTAGAGTGCATCACGGCTTAGTATTATTGATTTGTGCTTCAGCTTCATTCCAGAATGCATGTGGATCACCAACGAATCCATTACTTTCAGCAATAAAGTAAGCTGCATACTGAATCATCTCGTAACGTTCTTTATCGCTTAGAACCTTTTCAGCTTTTTTGGCACGAGGTTTCGCTACGGCTTTCTTAACAGCCGCTTCGGAAGTTGCTGTTTTTTTTACCGCCGGTTTGGTTTTTACTTCAGCCATAATTACTCCTTCTCATTTAGTTAATAATGAAAAACCTATACAACAAGTAACAAGTCTTTCTTTTTGGTGGCTCCTGCTAGTCAATCACATTACTAGCGGATTATGAGTACAGATGAATACCCACTCTCAACGTTATAAGTTGATAAAAGCCCACTAATTTTAATAGCCGAGGATTATACTCCAAAAACAGAACCTATGCCGAATCCATTCTGACAAAACGCACTCTTTAACTTTCTTAAAATTATGATTCTTAGAAACTTTTTGCTTTGTGAATTCGACTAAAAAAGCCAATAGTGATCCACAAGTAAAGCTGCAAAAAGTAATGTCAAATATATGATTGAATACTTGAATGTACGTTTTGCCAAATCATCTGAATACCTTCTATATAAACCAATGACATAAACCATAAAAATAGCATCTAATATGATTGTAGATATAAGATAAAATAATCCGCTCATACCAAGTCCATAGGGCATGAGTGATACTGCAACTAAAATGATTGTGTATAACAAAATATGCAATAGAGTAAAAGCCTCACCATGCGTCACAGGGAGCATAGGCATCCCGACTTTTGCATATTCCTCACGCCTATAAAGAGCTAATGCCCAGAAATGTGGTGGAGTCCATGCGAAGATAATCAAAAACATAATCAGCGACTCTGGCGACACGGTATTGTTTACAGCAGCCCATCCCAATATTGGAGGCATGGCACCCGATGCACCTCCAATCACAATATTCATTGGCGTTGCAGGTTTTAAAAATACGGTATAAATAACCGCATATCCCACAAATGTTGCAAAAGTCAACCACATGGTCAGTGGATTAACATGAAAATATAAAATTGCTAAGCCCGTACCGCCAAGCAAGGTTGCAAATATTGAAGTTTGCCTCGAGGACACTTGCCCTGTAGGCAAGGCTCTTGCGCGCGTACGCGCCATAATTGCATCAATTTGATGTTCAATCAAACAATTAAATGCAGCGGCAGCGCCTGAAGCAAAAGCAATACCCACAGTAGTTGCAAACAATAAAGGTAAATTCATTGGCACAGAAGCGGGTTTTGCAAGGTACATGCCGATAATCGCTGTGAATACGATTAGGGACGTTACTCTTGGTTTGCATAGCGAAAAAAAGCTTTTAAAACTTAATCCTATGTTTTGCATGTTGACTGCATAGTTACTCATTTGACTCTCTCGCTTGTTATCATTTAACTCAACTAACATTTAATGGCTCTATTTATTAGATCCAGTTATTTTGGAATTTAAAGTCACTAGAATAATAACCAATATTCCAGCTGTAAAATTGTGCGCAACGGCTAGTACCAAAGGTAAATGCAATAATAAATTGGAAATTCCTATAAAAATTTGTATGCATATCACTGCAAACAAGATGACTGCTAGTTGCTTTAGCTGCCAGTAGTTTAAGATATTGAAAGATAAAATACCTAAATAAATAAATGTGATTAAGGCACCCAATCTATGCGCCCATTGTATCGCGGTGATTGATGCAAGACTTAGAATGCCGCCATTTGCACTTTGACCCAACTCTCTTACCATATGAAATGCATCTTTAAAGTCCATTTCAGGCCACCATACACCATGGCAAGTAGGAAAATCGGTACATGCTAAGGCGGCGTAATTTGTACTTGTCCACCCCCCCAAAAATATCTGCATGAACAATATCAATAGCGCAAGGCGAATTGCAAATCGTAATCGACTGGATTTCACAAAATTTGCAGAATAATGCCCCCAATGACGATGTGCTAACCAAGTAAGTATCGCTAATGTTGACATGCCGCCAAGCAGATGTGCGCTTACTATAGCTGGTTTAAGCAACATAGTAACTGTCCACATGCCAAGCAATGCCTGAAAAGTAATCAGTAGCAGTAAAAAACTTGGGGTCCAAGGTGAGCATTTAATTTCACGTTTTGCCTGCCAACCCAGCAAAAAAATCGCCAAAACGATTAGCCCCAGCGCACCTGCCAAGTATCGGTGAGCCATCTCTCGCCATGCTTTACCAACGACTACAGCGCTTTGTGGGAAAGCGCTTTGTGCTGTTGCTATGGCAGCTTCGCTTTGTGGCACTGTGAGTGTTCCATAACATCCTGGCCAATCTGGACAGCCCAACCCAGCATCAGTCAGCCGAACATAGGCACCAAGCACGACAACACATAAGGTTAAAATGACACCAATTAGTACTAACCTGCTAAAATTCCTGTAACTATTTGAGCTAAAATGCATATTAGCCAGCCCAAGAAAATCTTAAAAGTCGTGTAACATCTTTACGTACTTCAGCAAGTGGTAATTGAGCTTGGTAACTCATCATTAGATGACCTAATGGATCTACTAAATATAAACGATTACTTGAAGATGCTACTTCATCATTTACTTGGAATTGTTTTGTAAAGCTCGCCATCTGGTCGATAGGCTGGTTAATGACTATTAAATCAGGATAATCAAGTTTAATTTTTTTTACATCTTGAGTGCTTGTAATTAACACACGTTGCGCACGCGGCATGTCTTTGTAAAGTGAAACATGCAATTGCCGCATATCAAGTAATTTATCCTGACAAACTTTTTCACAATCAGTAGCTATATAGACAATACTCCATTTTTCTTTCCAAAACTGACTAGGTAGCAACATTCCTTCATTGTTTTTCAAGTCTCCTGATGCGCTTAGTAAACGAGCAGGCCTTACCAACTCGCCAATACTTGAGCCTTTTGGCATCCAGTTTAGCTTATACATCATCATGACAATGACTAAAGGTACAACAAAAAATATCAGCAGTAGTATCAGGACGATACGTCCTTTGCGTTGCTTTTCTAATTCAAAAGATTGATTATTGTTTTGCATGTAAAACTCGATGAGATGATTGAAAGTAATTGCTAAATTTTTTAAACCTTAACTACCTAATATCTAAAGATGGATTTATTTCAACCCTAACTTTTGTAAAGCTCATGTAGATAAAAATGAGCAATGTGGCCGATGCAAAACCAAACCACTGATAAGCATAACCAATGTGAGTGGTAATGCGCTCGGCCGGCACCTGCCAGTTTCGAACAAAACCACCTGCATTACTAGTTGGGTCTAATTTAATCACCATCTCTGAAACTGAAAATGGCACACTTTTCTTATACTTAGCGATATTCATGTGCTGCCAAACAGGCTTCCAATTCTCAGTTTTATTATTTATACTCTGATCAATAATTGCTTCATTTTCTAAGGTAAATATCTTTGTACTAGGTACCCAAATTTGGCCCGTAAGCGTTTGTATTCCTTCTGGGGTTGGAAATGTTGGTAATTCTGCATGTGTATCTTTACCTAAAATCCAACCGCGATTAACCAGCACATATTGAGAAGTATGATTAATTTTTAAAGGTGTAATGACATGAAAACCTACACGCTTACCTTCTACTTGGTTATCTAACAAGAACTGAAATTTAGTTTCATAAGTACCAGTCACTGTTATTTTTTTATATTTCCACCAATCAGTATCTAAGAGGATTTTTGCATCACTCAATGGAAATTTACGCACACCACCTACTTCCTCATGATGATACGCAGCTTGTATCTCTAGTTTTTGCTGGGCTTTATTATATTGCCACAATCCAAATTTTATAAATAACGGGATACATACTAATGTCAGAAAAATTCCCAACAGAGACGGCTTAAATTGATAGTGAAAATCTTTAAACTGCATTAGGTTTTTCATAAGATTTGATTCACAATTGAATTTGTTTCATATGTTACTCATAATACTTGTTCAAATTCATATTAGGCGAAATCATGTTAATAAAAGTCATTATTGTGTTAGCTTTATTTGTTATTGTTGGAAGTCTTTTCAGTGCACTATTTTTTCTAGCAAAAGATAAAAGTGGTAGCGATAGAACCGTTAAAGCCTTGACTATTCGTATTGGGCTTTCAATTACACTATTCATTCTGCTCATACTAGGCTATTACTTTGGTATACTTGGCCAATCACATATGTAGCGCTATTGATTCAATTCACTACTGTTTATATGGTTATTATATGTTTTAAAACAAAAAGGGCGATGCTAATGCATCGCCCTTTTAACTGGTTTACATTAAAGTATATAAACAAATATAAATAAACCTAGCCAAACAACATCAACAAAGTGCCAATACCAAGCAACACCCTCAAAACCAAAATGATGCTCTGGGGTGAAATGGCCTTTCATACAACGTAGTAAAATTACAATCAGCATCAATGTACCCAAAAGCACATGGAAGCCATGGAAGCCAGTTAGCATAAAAAAGCTAGCTCCATATGCACCGCTGCCTAATGTTAAACCCATTTCAGTGTAGGCATGGTGGTACTCTAGGCCCTGACAAATCAAGAAGACAATACCAAGTAAGACGGTGAGTGCCATACCAATGATTAATTGCTGGCGATCATTTTTAATCAATGCCCAGTGCGCCCAAGTTATAGTTGCACCTGAAGTAAGCAACAATGCTGTATTTATTGCTGGCAAACCACTCCAACTCATCGCCATAAATTTAGGATTGGGCACATATGCACCTGAGACTGTTTCACCACCAGGGCCAATTGAAGGCCAAGTACTTAGAAAGTCTTTATAAGGGGTAATATCAAGGTCATAACCTGATAATTCAGGCACCGAAAGTACTCTCATGTAGAACAAAGCACCGAAAAATGCCGCAAAAAAAGCAACCTCAGAGCAAATAAACACAATCATTCCAATACGGAACGACTTATCTTCCCAATCTTTATACTTACCAGTGAGACTTTCTGATACGACTGAGCCCATCCATTTAAATACCATAAACAGGATAAGGGCTGCGCCCAAAATCATCATCCATTTACCGGGAGTTTGTAAATAAGCTAGCTCTTTACTCTTATCAGTAGCCACACTAAAAATAAAACCTGAAGCTAACGAGAGTAAACCTGCTGCTATGACCGCCGGATAAAAACTACCGTGGGGTACGTAATATTGATTGTTAGAATGTGTCGCCATGCAATAACTCCTGTGCATTTTTTATATTAAATTCACAATGACTAATAAATTGTCATTACCTCACCATCAATTACAACAATATGTATTAACTACTTAATTTCATCAACTGAAGGAAAGAATGCATATGACAAGGTCATGTCAGAAACATCCTTTGGCAATTCAGGGCTTACAAAAAATCGTAATGGCATTTCTTTTTCTTCTCCAGGTTTAAGAGACTGGTTAACGAAACAAAAACATTCAATTTTCTTCAAGTTTGCTGAGGCAATACCTGGTGTAACACTAGGCACTGCCCTGCCAGTTACAATTTCATTTGTAGTATTTTTTGCAATAAAAATTACTGTTTCAATTTGCCCTGGATGCATCTTAATATTAGTTTGCTTAGGATAGAAGTTCCAACCTAAACCTGGCATTACATTTGTAGTAAACTGAACATTTACCCAGCGAGTATTATCAACTTTGGCCTTAGATAATACTGCAACAGTATTGCTAGTCTTACCATTTAGCCCTGTTAAGTCACATAGCACGTCGTAAATTGGAACAAGAGCAAAAGCAAAAAGTAATGAACCCAGCAACATCCATAAAATCTTACGTACCAGTATTTTATTCTTTAAATCAAGCTGTTCTTTTATCGTTAATACTTTGGGTTCATTTACTGATGCCATATTGTAAATATCGATGCTATATACCAAACAAATGCAATGCCACCTATAATAAGTGCAATACTTTTACTGCTAACTTTAACGTTCGTTTCTTTATTATCCATATTCATCCAAACAATCCCAATTTAATTGTTAACAATTAAATTGGGATTTTGTTTTCTGTATTTACTTACTTTATTTAACCGTAGGCTGCTCTGTAAAGCTGTGATATGGCGGAGGGGATGGTAGCGTCCACTCCAGCCCTTGTGCACCTTCCCACACTTGATCTGTCGCTTTTTTACCACCTTTTACACAACTAATAATGTTGTAGACAAATAACAATTGCGAGAATCCAAGCACGAATGCAGCAATCGATGAAATCATATTAAATTCTGCAAATTGCAATGCATAGTCAGGTATACGGCGTGGCATACCTGCCAAGCCTAAGAAAAACTGAGGAATAAAGGTCAAATTAAATGAGATTGCAGTTAACCAAAAATGTAGTTTACCTAGCTTCTCGTTATACATATGACCAGTCATTTTTGGCAGCCAGAAATACACCCCAGCCATAATACCCATGATACCGCCAGCAAATAAGGTGTAGTGGAAATGTGCCACCACAAAATAGCTGTTATGGTATTGAGCATCTGCTGCAACATCAGCCAACACTAAACCAGTCAAACCACCGATGCCGAATAAGATAATCCAGCCTACGGTAAACAACATCGGTGTTTCAAAGCTCATTGAGCCCTTCCACATTGTCTTAATCCAGCAGAAGAACATCACCGCTAACGGTAATGAAATTGCCATGGTACTGTACATAAAGTAAAGTAAGGCTGGCACTGGCATACCTGATGTGAAGAAATGGTGCGCCCAAACAACCATAGATAGACCACCAATCGCCCAGAATGAATACACTTGAGCTTTGTAACCATACATTGGTTTACGTGAGAATGTTTCTAAGATTTGTGGGATAAAACCCCATACTGGTAACAACAAAATATATACTTCAGGATGACCAAAGAACCAGAACAAGTGCTGGAACATAACAGGGTCACCACCACCTGCTGCGTCAAAGAAGTGTGTTCCAAAGTGTCGATCTGTTAACAACATAGTAACCGCGCCAGCTAACACAGGGATAGTAGCCACTAATAAAAATGCTGTAATTAACCATCCCCAGCAGAACAATGGCATTTTCATCAATGTCATGCCTGGTGCGCGCATATTATACAACGTAACAATAATGTTAATTGAACCTAAAACAGAAGAAATACCGAGCAAGTGAACTGCAAAAATTGCAAAGTCAACGCCAATGCCACCTTGAATAGACAGTGGCGGGTAAAACGTCCATCCTGTAGCCAAAGCACCATCACCTATGCCAAATAAAGCCAGTGTAAATGGTAATGTTAATAAAATTGCTGATGGCGGTAATAACCAAAAACCCCAATTATTTAATCGAGGCAAGGCCATGTCAGGTGCACCGATTTGCAATGGAATCATCCAGTTAGCGAAACCAGTAGCTGCAGGCATTAATGCTGCAAAAATCATAATCAGTGCATGCACACCAATCAATTGATTAAAAAAATCTGGATTAATTAACTGCAGTCCAGGCTGAAATAATTCAGCACGAATTGCCAAAATCATTGCACCACCAACAAAAAACATAATCAGCGCAAACGTTAGGTACATCGTACCAATGTCTTTGTGATTCGTAGTGGTAAGCCAACGCATAATCCCTGTCGGGTGTTCTGCATGCTCTTCATGATGCGCTACGCTTGTGCTACTCATTGCCTTCTCCTAATTACTCAAACTAAATAATTAATAATTGTAAAAATTCCCAATAAATCTTACTGACGCGCCGCTTTAACTTGTGCTGGTTGCAACACATCGCCTACGCTATTACCAAGCGCATTTCTCTCATAGGTAATTACAGCAGCAATTTCTGTATCATTTAACAAAGCTTTCCAGCCTGGCATTACGCGTATACCATTTAACACACGGTCTAGATGACCATCTTTAAGATATTTGCCATCTGCGTCAAAAATCGGAGTTAATGCAACCTTGCTTCCAGTTAACGCTGGGAAGGCTGGAGGTAAACCAGCGCCACTCACTTGATGACACACAGCACAGTTTTTTTCGTAAACACCTTTACCTGTTGCAACTAGCTCTTCTTTTGCCCACTCCTTATCAGCACCTGCATCAGCTTTTGCAAGCTCTTCTTTTTTAGCAACTACCCAAGCTTTATATTCCGCCATCGGCAATGCATCGACTACTACAGGCATATAGCCGTGTCCTTTACCACACAACTCTTTACATTGGCCACGGTAAGTACCCGCTTTGTCAACCTGCACCCAAGTTTCGCGAAGGAACCCTGGCACGGCAAGACGTGAAGAACCAAATTGTGGCACCCACCAATTATGCATAACATCAGTTGCCGTCATTAAAATACGCACTTTTTCGCCAACAGGTAAAACTAATCGATTATCAACTTCTAGTAAATATTGCTCGTCTCTCTTACCAACAAAGCCTTTATCCATTTGCTCTTTGGGGGTTGACAAATTACTGACGAATTTAATCCCTTTTGCATCACCATCCATATACTCATATTGCCAACGCCATTGTGACCCTGTGACTTTAATGACCATTGTCGCTTTGTTCCGTGTATCCTCCATCATCACCACGCTGTGATAGGCAGGAATCCCCATAATCACAAAGTCAATCAACAGCAATATGACAAAAGGAATGAGTGTCCAAAAAATTTCAAGCGCAGTAGATGGTGGCTTATCGGTAACTGGTTTAAAGTTTTTACTTTTACGATGTGCAAAAATAGAATAAATCATGATGGCCAGCACAACGACAAATATAGCCATTGAAATAAGCATGAATTTATTATGTACATGCAATGTATCTAGTGCCATCGGAGTTACCGGTTCAGGGAAATTCCAGGCATAATCAGCATGCGCACTTAATGAAGCTAACGTGGCTGAAATACCTAAACTTAACTTTTTATAACCTCGCATAAACCTTACTCCAAAACTAAATTAATTAATATTTTTTAATTTTTTTCTGAGTTCACCTGCCAAAAAGGCACGTTGCTCATCGTTGATGAAATTTTTCCCAAACTCCACCTCATTACCGTGCGAGCTTATAAATAGCCCGCGTTTACCACCACTACCCTTACTGCTCACAACTTCACGCACACTAACTTGCGCCCAATATCTTTGAAAAATCGTTGTTGTAGTTTTTTTATAACTTCTTACTTCTACTACAACTCGTTCACCATCTATCGTAATACTTTCAAAATCATCCGAATGTAAATAAATGAAATGAAAGGCATAAGCAAACGCCAAAATTTCTAATCCAGCAAAGGGTAAAACCAACCAAGCACCGATGCGCGCAAACCCCAAAGCTATTACAAGTACAATACTCGCCATTGCCAAAAGCAACTTGATACTATCGCTTATAGACAGCGAGTTGTTAGGTCTAGCAATAATTTTATAGCCCGAATCCAACAACGCCATACACAGCCTTAATCAAGAAAACTTCGAGTTAAATTAAGTCTTTTTAAAAACTGCTACATCATTTTGATGTGCGACAATTTGACGCACATCAAGAAAGTATCATGAAAACAAATTTTTCTCAAGATAAAAGTTACACTTTATTTACAATTGGAAATGTTTTAAACCTAAAAAGACCGTTAAAGTTATAGTGAAATATCTGCATACAAACTTTTTTTTACGTCTCAATAAATTAAAATTAAACCGTTGCCAAACTGGCGCTAATTTTGACTTATATGACCGAATGTGACACTATCTAGACATTAGAAATTATTAAAAATGAATGTTAAAAAACTCGCCAATCAGTAAATTAATTAGCCTCATCCAAAAAATATTTATGGCCAATCACATAATTTACATCGCTAAAAATCTCCTAAATGGTAAGAAGCAATAGTGGCAAACATTTCACCTAAAACTAGAAGTAAGATTGCCGTAGTCATGCCGACACATTTCAATATTATTATTATTGGAGCGGGGCCTAGCGGTTTATCTGCCGCGGCACGTGCTGCAGAGCAAAATGTATCCTATTTGCTATTAGAATCTGAAGAAAAACCAGCGAGTACTATACGAAATTATCAGCGTGGTAAGCTTGTCATGTCTGAGCCGCGCGGCTTACCTATTCGTAGCCCACTTCCTTTTACGGCTGCATTACGTGAAACAGTATTGGAAACTTGGGAAAAAACCATAGCTGATTACCAACTCAATATTCGCTATAGCACTAAAGTTGTCGGTTTGCGTCGCAACACAAAGTCACTTGAAATTGCGTTGGCAGATGGCAGCATCTTAACCGCGGATCATGTGGTGCTGGCAATTGGCGTACAAGGTAATTTACGTAAACTTGAGATTCCTGGTGGCGACTTACCGCAAATTCAATACCAATTAGATGACCCACAAGCTTATCAAGATGAAACTATTGTTGTCATTGGTGGTGGAGATAGCGGTGTAGAAAATGCGTTGGCACTCACTGGTCGCAATCAAATTATCATTCTGAACCGAGCGGAAGACTTCAGTAACTGTAAGGAAGGCAATCTAAATCTATTAACCGACGCCAGAATGAAGGGTGCACTGGATTGGCTACTAGAAACCAAACCCCAGTCCATTGAGCAGAACACCCGAGGTGAATTCCCTATTACTGTGTTTGCTAATACACCGAATGGTGTTGAACGCATTCCATGTCACCGAGTAATTGCTCGATTAGGCGCTTTACCATCAAGACCCTTATTAGAAAGTTTTGGCATTGCATTTCCAACCACTGACCTAGAGGCACTTCCTCAACTGTCCTCACATTACGAATCATGTGTACCAGGCCTTTATATTATTGGATCTTTAGCTGGCTACCCACTCATCAAACAAGGAATAAATCAGGGCTATGAAGTTATTGAGTACATCCTAGGCAATCCTGTTGAACCCGCTGACAACGCTTTACTTCGAGAGAAATTCGCAAATTTTTGTTCAGATCGCGGTATTGATGATGTGTTAGATAAAATTCGTAGAAGCGTACCCTTACTCGCGATGCTAAATACATTACAGCTTCGTGAGCTTGTGTTGGAAAGTAACTTCTTATTACCTGAAGCTGGAAATGTAATTTTTAAAAGAAATGATTACAGTACAACATTCTACTTTATAGTCGAAGGTGAACTGGACATTCTCATTGATGATGATAATGCGCCAGATGGAAGGCTTCATGCAGGAGAATTTTTTGGTGAGATGGCGCTTGTTTCTGGCCGCCGCCGAGCTGGTACGGTTCGGGCCAGTACACCATGCGTATTAATAGAAACACCCAGACGCGTAATGCAAAAACTTATAGATTCTGTACAGTCCATGCGCAGAATACTCAATGAGGTTGCCATAAAAACAGTAGTTCATGTCTGTATTGGTCTATCTCTAAGTGAAAAAGACCTGAATGATTTGGCGAACAATGCCACCCTAAAAAGCTATGCTGCTGGTGAAGAATTATTTCATGAAGGCGATGAAGCTGATGGTCTATATTTAATTCAAAGTGGGTCAGTTACAGTTTCACGTATGATTGGTGGTAGGGAAGTTGTGCTGTTTTACGTGGCAGCGGGTAATTATGTTGGCGAAATGTCGCTAGTTTCTGGAGAACCTCGCTACGGTACAGTTCGCGCTGCAATTGCAACCGAAGCTGTGTTAATTGAAGCTGGACGTATGAAAGACATTATTGCGCGCAATCCTGAGATTCGAGCTGAGCTCGACGCACGCTATCTTCAACACTTGCAAGATCAAGAAAAGAGCAAACAACTAGAGGCAACAATTGATAGTAGTGGCTCTACTGGCAGTCAATCGACACCATCCAATTTGATCTCATTTTTAATTCAACAAGGCGTGGGCGAAGCGACCGATGTGCTTCTGATAGACGAATCGCTATGTGTGCGCTGCAATCACTGTGAGCAGGCCTGCGCTGACACACACGGTGGAGCAACCCGCTTAGATCGCGATGCTGGTCCGATTTTTGCAAATATTCGTGTCCCGACTTCTTGTCGCCACTGTGAACATCCTCATTGTATGAAAGATTGCCCACCCGACGCCATTCACCGCGCACCTCATGGTGAGGTTTATATTGATGATAGTTGTATCGGTTGTGGCAATTGCCAACAAAATTGTCCATATGATGTAATTCAGATGGCTGTCATACAGGATCAACCTGAGCGAAGTATTTGGCAAATGCTACTTGGCATTGAGCCAAAATCTTTACCTGATACAAGTGGCCCAAAAGTAGCGGTTAAATGTGACATGTGTAAGGATATTGTCGATGGCCCAGTATGCGTCCGAGCTTGCCCTGTAGGTGCCGCGTTACGTGTTAATCCAGAGGAATTGTTAAGTTATGCTGGCGGAACATCAGGTGAAGTGACATTACAAAGCCTCGACGGACATTAATTCCAATAAAAAATTGAAAGTGTATCCTGATGCAACATAGCAATATTTTCGATTATAAAAAATACCGCTACTTTAAGTTGGCCGTCATCGTGATACTTATCGCTTTTTTTGCTTACCTCCTATTTAAACCAGCAGTCGGCCACTATGGTGGAAGTTGGTTAGGTTATATTCTTGGCACACTATCGGCAATAATGGTGCTTTGGATGGCGTGGTACGGCATAAGAAAACGTCGTTACAGGAGCCGTGGCAATACTCAGGGGTGGCTGTCTGCGCATATCTATTTAGGTACAGCTATGACCGTAATTGCGACATTGCATAGCGGCTTTCATTTCGGCATCAATATTCACACGCTCACATATGGTCTTTTGCTAGTAGTCGTAATTAGTGGATTTTTTGGCAATTACGCCTATATGATCTATCCACGCCTAATGACTGAGAACATGGGTGAAGATAGCTTAGATGGACTATTATTGCGCATAGCAGAAACTGATAAGTTAGCGCGTCAAATTGCGTTAATGATGCCTGATGACATTAATAACATAGTCGCTCGCGCCTGTCGTGAAACTTCTATTGGAGTTGGCTTGCTAGAACAACTTAGAGGCTTTCAGCCTGATTGCCCATCAGCCATAGCAGTGCAACAGCTTACAGTGTTAGGTAATGATCTATCTCTAGAACAACGAAAATTATATCGTGACCTTTATTCCATCATGGTCAGGCGCCAATCTCTGGTAAAACGTGCCCGACAAGATTTAATGTACAGGGCTAGGATGGGCTTTTGGTTATATTTTCACGTGCCTTTCACTGTCGCACTTTTGGTGGCAATGCTGTCACACATTATTGCCGTACTATTTTATTGGTAAGTTATTAAAGCATCCGTATGATTAATTGCCTTTTAATCAAGATTTCTTACAACTCACGTGGCGTTCTGTCACGCAGTTATCGCACGTTAACGGCCGAAGAAATCAGCATTGGGCGTGGAGCAGAATGTACTATACATCTACCTGACCCAAGACTCGCCATGCACCATGCAATTATCAGAAAAATGGATGATGGTCACATACATTTAATAGCTGTAAATGGAGAGGTCGCGGTAGAAGGCTCACCCTTACAAAATATTGAGTTAACCCACGGAAAAATTGTAAGCATAGGCCCATATCAACTAAAGGTGGAACCAGCACCTCCAGATGTCAACCTAGCCATCTCTCTATTATTGGCACAACGCCTACCCGATGACTTTCAAGATTTAAAATCTCGCACTCACGAACCGTTACGCGGCGCTTCTAAGTTTAAGCGACGACTATCTCTGTGGATGGCAGCATTTATTGCGCTAGTTTTCTTGGCATTACCAATAGCACAAAACTTAATTCCACAGTTACAAATAGCTATGGCACAATTACCACTAGGCTTTGACCGCGTATGGAGCCCAGGGCATATTTCCAACTCGCATCTACATTTTGGCTCACAATGTTTTAATTGCCATCAAGTATTGACCCGCAAGGTCACTGACCAAGCATGTATAAATTGTCACCGAGAGACTACACCACACATTACCGATCCTGTCTTAGAAAAAAGTGTTTTCAAGTCAACCCACCGTTTTTCCATTAGCAACCGTTGCGCTGAATGCCACCGTGAACATAAAGCGCCTTATCCACTCACACGACAAGATAATGCAACATGCGTGAAATGTCATAGTGATATTAAATCGGTCGATCCAAAAACCACACTGCCAGATATTAAAGATTTTGACCGAAAACACCCTGACTTTACACTAACATTCAGAAATAGTCATACTGGAAAAGGCGCCAAAAAAGATATAGAAAGAATTTCACAATCAGAAAAGTCGCGGCTGATTGAGAAATCTGGCCTCAAATTTCCCCACTCTCAACATATAGGCCAAGTACAAGGTCCTAATGGAATATGGGATGTACGTGAGATATCATGCGCCAACTGCCACCAGTCAGAAGGCAAAGAAATGCGATTCAAACCCGTTTCATACAAACGTGATTGCCTTCTTTGCCACACTAAACAGCTTGAAGTTGGTGCTGCTGACGCGCGCTTAACCGTACCCCATGGCTCGGAGCAAAATGTGATAAATGCTCTGAAAGCACAATCGCCGAAGCGGCTTGCACGTGATATGGAAGCATTAAAATCTGAGGGATGCGCTTATTGTCACGAAATAGTCGAAACTAAAAAAGAAGACAGTTTGTCGTGGAACGTCATGCCAGTCAGCATCAATCAAGACTGGTTTAGCAAAGCGCGCTTCAATCACGCATCGCATCATACTCAAGAATGCAAAACATGCCACCAAGTAGAAAATTCAGAAACGAGCGCAGATGTGGCAATGCCTGACCGAAAATCATGTTTGCGCTGCCATTCTGGCAACAGCCCAAAACACAAGCGTATTGCAAGCAGCTGCATGTCTTGCCACGACTTTCACAGCAGCATAGGAGCTCATAAGAACTTTGAAAAGTGACTGTCGCTATTTCGCCAAATAATCTGTCTGTAAACCAAAAAACTATGTAAATACATATTGTGGATAAAAAAAATGACTCACTTTACGTAAGTCATTGATTTTATTGGTGCCGGGAGGGGGAATCGAACCCCCACGCCCTTTCAAGCGCGGGATTTTGAGTCCCGTGCGTCTACCAATTCCGCCATCCCGGCATATTTGAAAAATACATTACTGTATAATTTGCGATTTCGCTATTATAGCAAGCTCTGAGAATTATGCGTACACAAGATTTCGATTTTTATTTACCTTCACAACTCATTGCACAACATCCAACTATAGATAGAACCTCTAGCCGCATGTTGCACCTAAACAGCATTGATGGAAGCTTGTCCGATAAAAAGTTTTTAGATTTACCTAATCTATTGCAAGCTGGAGACTTACTGATATTTAACGATACTCGTGTAATTAAGGCTCGATTGTTTGGCCATAAACATACTGGTGGTAACGTTGAGATACTTATAGAGCGAGTAATCGACGAACATACGGCTTATGCGCATGTTCGTGCTTCACGTTCACCCAAGGTGGGTAGTTTGATGAAGCTGTCAGATGTTTTTGATGTCGTGGTAACAGCGCGCCATAATGACTTGTTTGAGTTGCGGTTTTTAAGTGAAACTTCTGTATTAGATTTACTTGAGCAACATGGCGCATTACCATTACCACCCTACATTACGCATGAAGCCACCAGTGAGGATGAAGATCGCTACCAAACGGTATTTAGCAAACATTTAGGAGCTGTTGCCGCTCCTACTGCGGGCCTTCACTTTAACGACATCATGTTGGAAGTACTGAAACAAAAAGGCGTCGAAATTGCCTACGTTACCTTGCATGTGGGTGCAGGCACGTTTCAGCCTGTGCGTGTAGATGATATTAATGAGCACAAGATGCATAGCGAGCTTTATAGTATTTCACAAAAAACGATAGATATGATTGTCGAAACTAAAAATCGTGGGTCCAAGGTCATTGCAATTGGCACCACAGTGCTACGTGCACTAGAAAGCTCTGCACGAGTGTGTAAATCAAACCCTGATGGCACTTTGCAAGCTGGCAGTAATGAGACAGATATATTTATTTCGCCTGGCTATCACTTTAAGGTGGTAGATCGCCTATTTACTAATTTTCATTTGCCAAAAAGTACGCTACTCATGTTAGTGTCAGCATTTGCTGGCATGACAAACATTAAATCAGCTTATGCGCACGCAATCGAGCAGCAGTATCGATTTTTTAGCTATGGCGATGCCATGTTGATTGAAAAACAGGCTGTCAATTAAATAACTGGTCTCATTTGAACGAATATAAGCCATTTAATGACTAAACATAACTATGATTCGACTTATGCACTATTAATGAATGCCAAGGATGAAAGAGTAAACATGCGGATTTCAACACTATTATTTTCCATAGCAATTGCTACAATATTCCAGCCAGCATACGCTGAAATTATATCGAATGCTGAGGTAGGACTTAAAATCGCCTTAGCAAAAAAACCCAGTACACGCCCAATGACTGTAGCGCATATTGCCGAGTTTAAGCGTTATTACGTTGCTGATGGAGGACTGGCACCGCTGGGTAGCGAGTTTGAGGCGGCTATTTCCAAATCACTTATTCACGCTTATAACGATGATGGGGAATATGTAAATTCTTCTCGCCCAGGATATGACAATCGCTCAATTTATTACAATCCTAACACTAAAAAACTAGAGACTATTACTTACAACATTTCTAGCTTCGGTGGTTTTTCACCTAGTACAGGTATATTTTCTATCGACCTGACTGAAACTGGCGATCTAAAAGACACCTCTGCTGATGTGTTTGGCTTCAACCCCGCCTTTGGCGACGCGAACACTATGCCAAGCTACAACCCTGAAACAAAACTCTATTACGCGAAACAAGGACGTAGCAACAAAGTATTAGTGGTTGATGTAAAGTCTCGTGAACCAGCCAGTGAAATAGCTTTAGATTTAACCAAAGCAGGTGCCGCTATTGATGGTGTGAGTGATTACTTTGTGGCTTATACGGGAGTAAAAGGTGAAGAACTTGCATTGCTAGATATTGACCACAAAGCGCTATTAATATTTGATTTGAGTGGTAAGTATGTTGGCAAAAGCGAATTACCTAAAGAGTTAAAATTACGCTCCCACAACCATCTTAATGGCACTGGCTACGCCAATAACATGATGTTTGTTTATCACGAATCAGAAGGCGAGTTTGGCACTTATTATGGCTTTAAGGTACTAAAAACCAATTAACTTTCTATAACAAATAGCCGTTAAATTGCATGAAATAAAAAACCGCCATATGATCTGACCCCTAAAAGTTGGACATTAAGTCTGGGTTAAAAATAAGGACTGATTTCTGTATTGCACAGGACTCAGTCCTTTTAATTTTGTCTTAATCCTTTCGTGATTGTAATACCAAATATATTCTTTTAGCTCTTTAATGAAGCTCTCTGCATCTGTAAATTTCTTGGTGTAGTAAAACTCTGATTTAAGCACCCCAAAGAAACTCTCCATCGCTGCATTGTCTAAACAATTACCCTTCCTCGACATGCTCTGTAGCATTCCACGCTGTTTCAGTGTGCTTTGATAGCCTTGCATTTGATATTGCCAGCCTTGATCGCTGTGAACGAGAGGTTGCTCGTCATGTTTTAATTTCTTGAGCGCTTCCTGGAGCATATCTGGGATGAGTTGTGCGTGCGGACGTTTATCTACCGTGAATGACACAATCTCACGATTAAAAAGATCAAGCACCGGCGAAAGATAAATCTTTTGCCCCGCGATATTAAACTCTGTCACATCTGTCACCCATTTCTCATTTGGACGGCTTGCTTCAAACTGACGTGCCAAATGATTCGGCGTGCTCTGCCCGACCTGACCTCGATAAGACTTATACTTCTTCACACGCACCACTGACTTAAGCTTTAATACACCCATGAGTTTCTGTACTGTTTTGTGGTTAAGATGATAACCCATCTGCCTTAACACTAAGCCAATACGACGATAGCCGTAGCGTCCTTTGTGCTTGTGATAGACATCCTGTATCAGCTGCTTCTCGCTTACATAACGATCCGCCTGTTGATGGCTGTGGTAGTAATAGGTACTTCTGGATAAGCCAGATAAGACCAACAGTCGATCAAGCTCGTGTTTAACCCTTAACTCAGTAATTAATGCGGCTTGGTCTTTGCGGCCAACTGCTTTTCCTGAATTAAGGCTTGTAACTTTTTTAAGTAATCACGCTCCGCTCGAAGATTCAGCACTTCTTCCAGCAACTCTTCCGGTGTCATCACTTTGGGATTTTTATCAACTTTAGGCTTGGGTTTAGTCATCTTAGGTCTTCCACGGGGTTTAGCTTCCAGGGCCGCTTCCCCACCTGAATTATAAAGCCTTTGCCATTGCATAACAGACGTAAATGCAGGAATGCCAAAGAATGCAGCCGCTCTAATAGGCGACATGTGATTATCTTTTATATGTTGAAGAATGCTAAACTTGAATTCAGCAGAATAGATTTGTCTGCGCTTCTCAAAGTAGTCTGAACCATGACACTGGTATCCATAGATCCATTTCCTTAATAGACTTCTCTGTACATCATACTTCTTAGATAGTGCTGTATAACCAAGCTTGAACGATTCGTAGTCTTGAATGACTGCGAGTTTGAATTCTTTAGTGTATTTAGACATAAAAACTGCACCTTAATGAGTTGGATAAAGTGTCCAACTTTTGGGGTGCAGTTCA
>Ga0247837_1001946_pt1 | contig 40628 bp, 38 predicted proteins | sample LaCtaG_2_FD_187115 | JGI IMG/M metagenome (GOLD analysis project Ga0247837, IMG submission 187115) | Freshwater microbial communities from meromictic Lake La Cruz, Castile-La Mancha, Spain - LaCruzMarch2015_14.5m | ecosystem: Environmental > Aquatic > Freshwater > Lake | place: Spain: Castile-La...
TGGCTCGGCAGCGAATTGCCAGTTCTAGACAGCTGCTTGCAGGCTCTGTCGAAGCTGCAAAGTGGCCTCCGCTCTCTGCGCGATGGGATGAACTCTGACCTTGCAGAGGTGAAGAACCTGACAACAACCCACCCAAGTGGCTACTTCAGCAATGCGGATACACTGATTAGTGCTTTGGTCGACTGGAAATCCTCCAGTTACTATCGGCTTTCCTATGTGCAAAGTCTGTTAGTGTCCTCTTTAGCACCTATTCAGGCTCAATTCGCGGAGTCTAATGCCACTTCTTTTATGCTGTTTTCAGGCATTCCCGACCAAATAGCAGCCACCCAGGCCGTAGATCTAGGCCAGGCCACCTACGCACTGCAGATCTACCAAGCGCAATATAAGGAACTCCTGATTTACTCAGAAATCACGATTCCGGCGATACTGGAAGACCTGTACAAGCGACTAAATGGCACAAATCAGTGGATTGAAGTCGCAAACACCACTTTAATTGCTGCCATTGCGAATAAAACAGTGGCGAATCCGCTGGCTCCAGAGTTGCAAGCGAAGGTACAGAACCTCACAATTGTGCTGGAAACCATCCTCAACCACACGTTCGTATGGACAAATGTGCTAAACCAGTCCTCTTTCAACCTCAGCGGCCTGTTTCAGCTCCAAGGCAGCAACTCGTCTAACTGCAATTTGACGGAAATACAGCGGGAAATGAACAAGGCGGAGAGGGGAATACAGGCCTCTATACTAGGGAATAGCAAGACTTTGGCTGAGCAGAGTTCAGCCTTCGCAAGCGCTTTTGTGAATATTGAGGCATTTTCTCCTGTGTCTGTGACCATAGCAACAGGCGGGTTCCTCAATTTCACTCAAATTGCGAGTGCTTTGGCAGGCCTGTGGAGGCTGTTTACCAGTACTGACGAGTTGCTGTGGAGTCTAGAGACAGAGTTGCAGCGGAATGTGACCTCTATGCTGGCCTACGTCAACTCCACACAGACCACAGCTATCGACTCCTCAGCCTTCTCTGCCCTTTTCACAGCTATTCACAGTCTGGAATCACTCTATAACGTGACCTTCGACTACCCTACAAATGTGACCTATCCGTCTGTTTCCCCTGTGGTCCTCACTCAAGTCTCAGTCCTGCTTCGAACGTTCACAGTCGCGCCTTTGATCAGTCTCTATGAACAGCAGTTCTCAGCGTCGATTTCCCTCGTCCAGTCCGTAGTACTGAACTGCTCAACCTTCATCAACACCTTTATATCGCAGTATACAGCGCCTATGGTGATGGTTACTGAGAACTCTGTGGAGGCCAGTCTAGCGCTAGGTCCACTGTGCACACCTTTAGGGTGTGTAGCGTTGGCCGCTACTATGGCTATAGTGGTGGATAGTCAGGTGGGGGTGAGTTACGACAATGATGGCTTTTATGCGATATTTAGTCCCTTGACTCGCTGTTCGTTTGATGGAGTGGGACTGCTGACCTTCGCTGGGACTCGCATTGAGGTCAATTTGCATGCCTTAAGTCCCATTTCTCCCCAGTACCGAATCGGGGTGCATAGGCAAGCTTCCGCCTACTTTATCGAAGGGAAGGTGAGTACGTCCTTTGAAGCAAGTGTGCAGCTGCTAAAGACATGCTACGAAAAGGTCGTAGACCTCGGCTGTTGGTGTGTGCGCGACGGCAAGGCTCAGCGTCGACTCTGTCTGACTTGGCAGACTCTCTACTTCAAGCGGCCTTCTCTGATGCTAAAACTCAGCTACAAAGGCGGACAGACCACTACTGCCCTAGCCAACCAAACCATAGACATGGCTTAAGTCTTAGAGAAGTCTGAAGCCGTCATCCACCCTAGCATGAACAGGATAGTCGCTTCGATCGCAGATTGCCCGCATTCGGAGACAGACTGGAGAGGGTGGAAGATGTCGAAACACAGGTAGGGCTTGTAGACGAGCAGCTGCATACCTATGAACAGACACAAGTTCACCACGAAATGCACCCAAATCAGCACCCGAGGCGCCTTCAGCCCATCAAATTGCCCCTTAAAGTGCTGGTCATACACCATAAAAGAAATCACTCCGTCCTGCTCTCTAGTCCTCAGCAGTCCTTTAATTGAGTCGGAAAAGGGGAACACGTCCAAGTTGTCAGCTCTGACAGTGAAGTACAAGTTGTGCGATTTCCCCCTGCGACAGATCTCATCGTGACTGATCATCGCTGTAAAAGGGTCTGGAATGGCTTTGCGGTTCCGGGCAGAGACTAAAACGGCGTTTTCGTGGATGACGACACAGTACAGGGTGAAGCAAAGCGTGACTACGGTGAAGTAGGGGGCGAGGTAGAGCAGCAGCACGAGGAAGTACCAACGACGGAGCTGATTGTACCAAAAGCGGTAGAAAGTGTCACAGTAGCACTCGGCCAAAACAGCCTGTTCGACTTGGTTGCAGGGCTCATTGCATTGGCGCACTACGAAGTTGTAAAGGGTGAGAGCGTCCTTGTAGCGGTAAGCGGTGAGGCCGGAGTGGCGGGGGTCGCTCACTCGGTGGTATCTGTCCTTCATTTACTATAAGTGTGGGGCGAATGGCCATATCATCGCCATGTGGTGCATTTGCGCTACTCTCCGCTGTCTAAGCATAAGGGTATTTAGTGGATTTGCAGGATACTGAAGTAGTGCTCGAGGTGTAGATACTATCAAGCTGCATAGTTCTTGTAGTAGGTGTATAGAACTGGCTATTAAGTTCGCTTCCGCCTATATCTTTAGCTAGTTCCTTAGCCTTCCTAGCTACCACCTCATCACATGTCTCTCCAGAAAGCCCCACACATGGCTAAAAGTCACTTCCCCGCCTTCATAGATCACCTTCCCATTGAACTCTCCGAAGACTTGCTTGAGTTCACTGTGAATCGCCCAGTAATTGACCTTTTTATCATAGTGGGACTCAGGGGTGAAAGTGGCTTGGAGCACTGCGTATTGGGCAGTGGGCTGGGAGTTCAGGGTGTTCATAGTCCAGTTGTGGGACTGTGATGTCTCTGGGACTGCTTCAGGACAGGTCACAACTCCAAGTTTAATTACCTTTTCGCCTAAGGTGATGAAGTCATCAGTAGCTGTGGAGTGCTTTGCATGGTGAACGCCCACATTCAGTGCAAACAAACGTCCATCTCCCAAGTAAGTCGAGGCAGAAGCCCAGACCCAGTAGCTGTGATAAGGCCACACGCCTCTGCCCCAGTCCATCATTCCTGCCGTGTTTTCCAGTTTATAGCTCTTTCCCTTGTAGTTAAGTGACCCGTTCACCTTAAAGCCATACTGCTTGCGAGAGAAGAAAAAGAGGTTTCCGGAAGGACTCATAGGCGTATAGGAAATCAGGCCTTCCTGCTGCTCTGGCAGAGTATATTGCAGTTCCGCTGTCAGTACATCTCCATGCTTCACGTTAATTTGCTTCTGCAAAGGACTCGCATTGGCGAAGGAAAAGTGCCAATCGCCCTGGTCATACAGTGCATTCCCAGTAGTGGAGTTCTGAGACAAAGTGATGCCTTCGCTAAACGGAAACACCAACTTTTCATAAGTGACTGCTTGGCCGCCCTTTTCTTGCACCATAATGTAGACATTCGCCACATACCCCAAATCCGCCATTGCAAAGGCTACGATCAACTCTGGGTGAAAAACAGCGTAGAAGTCCCATCGCTTATAGAACCAGGTCTTCAGTAGGCTTGCGTCGTTGAATTCGCCGACTGGCTTGATGCTGTACCCTGAAAAGGCGAGAGACCCATCAGGTCTGATTACAGGGTCGGTAGACGGCGGGAGGTGAGTCTGGGGAAGGGACTGAGAGACGCCTTCGATAGTGGGCGGGTAGAAGACTAGGAAGTGGAGAAGCAGTGCAAGTACCAGACTGGGCAAGGAAAGCTGCCACCACCTCATTTTATCTATGGACTAGAGACTTGTTGGGCCTGCTTCACGAACTTCAGAATCTTGGGCTTGAGAAACGGCCCTGCAAAGGAGCGCAGCTGCACCCCGTCCCGAATATACGTCAGCTGAGGGTGGTCAGCCCAGCCTTTTTCTAAGCAGTAGTCAGCGAACTGCCTGCAGTCCACACTGCCGAATAGAACCGGGCTTTGTTTGCGCTCTTTCGCCTTCTTTGCAGCCTTGCGGACCTCTGCCTCTACCCCTTCCTCCTTGTCTTTCCGGCTCAGAATCACTATTTGTCGGCCTGGAACTGCACTTAGCTTCGCTAAAGCCTGCGGACCTAAAGGCATCACGAAGCTGAGTTCGTCCTCTTCCTTGTACCCCAGCCAGTCCCTCACCTTGTAGTAATACCCCTCATGTTCCAGCCAGTAGTACCCCAGGATCAGCACTGTGAGGTACGGGTACTTGTATGGTCGCCGCATATTAGCACATATAAGAGAATAGGGAAGAGCTACTTTGCTAGTCCTTGCGATTCTGCAATTTGGTCCTCTGAGGCCCACTGCAGTTCTTCCTGCATCGGGATTCTGCCGAGCAGGTAGTCTGGACCCAACGCGCTGAAAGCCTGCATGTTGGCCTTGGAGCTGCTCACTGTGCCGTAAATTCCGCCAAATACCAGTCCAGCGACTAAAGAGAGCACTTTCGCTTTGGTACTCAGCATTTCACTGTAGAGAACTGCCTACAGCTCACAGTTTGTGAAACAAGACGCCATCAGTCCGGTGGCTGTGCACACGATCATGTTCTTTGTCGTACGCTGCATAGGCTTTACTCTCAAACATCTCTCGAGAGTTTCGATTTCTTCAGGCGTCTCAGCCTCCCAGTTGCGGAATTTTAAAACTCCATTCACACTCAGCTCCTTTGTGTAGTTATCAATCAGATCCTGGCCATGCCCCTGCGCTGCAATGGAAGCCTCGTTGTTGTCGCCCTTGGACACTTTGTCGAGATTCTCTAAGAGTTGCTGGTATTTCTCTTGCTCGCTTTGCAAGCCAGTGGCCATTATTAAGGACTAAACGCGGTTATCAGGCTCGTCCCCCAGCAGCGGAGAGTCCCGGACTTCCAGTCCATCCTCGTCCTCTTCCTCAGCCCCGGCTGCCACTTTGTCCTTTTTACTAAGAACGAAAGTGTCAGTGTACAGCTTCACACTGGCTGCAGGGTCCACATCTACCAACTCTAATCTCTCATGCTGGCAGGAGGGACAGATGTTGCCTTTTACTTTGGCTTCTTTCAGGTCTCGGTCCAGCAGGTCTTTCGCACACTGGTGACAGAGGTAGTTCTTGCAGCACTTGGCGCTGAGGATGACGTTGTAGTAGCTGAGACACACAGGACAGTTGAAGTGGACGGATTTCTTGATGGTGCCTCGGGGAGTCTGTTCCAACTTGATGATGTCCTTCTCTTCGTACACTGTGGTGATGGTGATATGGGCGGATTTATACGTTTTGGGGTCTTTCTTTGAGGCTGAGGACCTGGGGAGTTCGAGACGGGGAGGGGACTTTTTGGGAGGGGCGGGGGCCTGGGCAGGAGCAGAGGGGGGCGATGACGAGGCTTCTTTCTTAGCAGCCTGAGGACTTTGGCTGTTCCTTTGTGCAGAGTCAGCATTAGGCTTGGGTTTATCCTGGCTTTTGGAGTTGCAGCAGCCCATTTTCCGGTATAGTTATGTTTATGAGACTAAATCAGCTGCTAAGTCATCTTATTGATGTTAATTCTGCCTTCAGGCACTGCGTTCGTCTCAGACAGTCAGGAGTTTCTCTCCTTCTGGCCTAGCAGCCTTGCTCCACTCTGTGTAGACTGATAATAAATGGCTGAGAACGCGTCTCATAGGTACGACCTGGAGTTCGTCGTAGGCAACGAAGCACTGCCCTGCAAGACGAAGTTCTCAGTGTCTGTGGCTGCAGGCGGCAGCACCTCTGCCGACGGCCAGGCAGAGTTGACCCAGACCTTCGGCAGCCCTGCTGACTCACTCACTCCTTACTTGGTCTTTAAGACTGAGGGGGAGACTCAGGCTGCAGCTTTGGCTGCGTACTTGACTCAGGAATATGAAGCTGCAAAGACCCGAGCGACGGCAGGACCTGGGTATATGGAGGATGCGCTAGGCTTTGGCTTGGCCATGATGTCGTCCTTCGGAAACCCCGACATGGTCCGGTTCGAAATCTCCAACAACGGCCCGAACGCCATCGTGAAGGTGAAAATAGCAGAGGAACACCAAGGCATGCTCCAGGGCATGGTGCAAATGGCACTGGCCACCTTCGCACCTGCACTCGACAAGAAGAGCTGGCTCTGTCTTTGTGTCGAGGCAGCGGCTGGAGTGGATGCCATTCTCACTCCTGAGTCGGCTGTGGCCCAGTTCACTCAACTTTTCAAGGTCGTAGTGAAGGGGGACGTGTCCCTCGCAGCTTCCGACGCTCTGCGCAGTTTCTTCCCTATTCCCTCAGACCTGAAGCTCGTCCTTGACGGCCTTTCCGCCATGTTCCGTGAAGTGGTTCTCAAGTTCCGTTTCAAAGACTTCAGTGCTCTGCCTCAGGATGTCCGTGACATGGTGGGGTGTGCCAACGAACTAGCCATGGCGCCTATGCTGCTAGGCATGGTAGGTCCTGAAAACAAGCGCATAATCAAGGACACAGTGCAGCGGGGAGCTACGTCTGTGGAGTTGGTGGTGCTAGGCGAGTACACGCTGGCGAAAGTCATGCTGCAGTTCTTAGGAGTCGAGAAGCTATTTTAGGTAATACAGCACTAGGAGCAGACATATGTCTGAAGGACTTGTCCTGATATGCAAGAGTAGCTGTTGCATTTGGATAAACTGGCTCCAGCACCGAAGCATCAGACCCTACCAGCTCTATATAAGATGGAAGCCGGCCATGTGCACTACGGCGATCTGCCCAAGCCCGAGGGCTGGACCCGCTTCGTCTGTCTCTCCGACACTCACAGTGTCCCTCTGACTCACCCAGTCCCTGCAGGAGACGTGTTGCTACACGCCGGAGACTTTTCTCTTCGAGGAACCGGCAAAAGTCTGATTGCCTTCAATGCTTTCCTGGGCTCCCTGCCGCATACTCACAAAATAGTGATCGCTGGCAACCATGAATATTCCTTCGATGGGGCCAATATAGCGAGACTGAATAAGGCCCATCGTTTGTTTGTTGATATCAATGTCCCTCGCAGTAAGGGCTATTTGACCAATTGCGTCTATTTAGAGGACTCCGGAGTAGAGGTAATGGGGTACAAGATTTGGGGCAGTCCCTGGGTGAATGGCTACAGAGACGGCGGCTTTACTCTCTGGACTGAGGGCGAAATCGATGAAAAGTGGCAACTGATCCCTCGAGACATCGATATACTGATGACGCACCAGCCTCCCTACGGCACTTTGGACGAAAATAAGCACCGAGAGAAGGGCGGATGTCGGTATTTAGCCACACGCACTGCTGATATGCAGCTAAAAGCGCATATATTCGGACACATCCACGAAGCGCATGGCTTTCAGACACGCAACGGCTGCATATACGCAAATGTAGCAGTCTGCAACCTTGACTACGACTCCGCAAACCGTTCAGTGGTAATCGACCTTCCGCCTAAGTAGATTCATATAGTTAAATGTGTCCCCGAAAGGTGAAAATCCCCTCAACGGCCACGGCAGTCCCTAGTGACTCCCAACTTTCCCAGATTCAGGGCATTTCCTCGTACATGGACGAGTTGAGGACCTTTATTGACCGGATTCCGTCAGGTACAGGACTGAGAGATTGGACGGAGACACAGCCGAGGGAGGAGGTGGAGAGGGTGGAAGTGAGGGAAAGACGCAGGGAAAAGGGGGGAAAGAACATGGATGCGCCTCAGCCGGCTGTGGTGAGGAAACTCACTGGGAGTTATCGTCATCCGCCTTACTACTAGTGATACGTAGGTCTAAGGTATAGAGAAATGGGAGTCTGCTTGGTGAAGGAACACGAGATGATTCGGCCGCCAATAGGCCATCGCTTGACCATTTCCAACGTTTCCTCCACTGTGATACTGGATAGTAAGGACTACTCAGGCATCCACCGCTTCTACACCTTCAAAAGCGTCATTGGACACGGACAATTTGGAACTGTGCGCGAAGCACATATGAAGCAAAAAGACGGCGCTTTGCCTGTGGCGATAAAGTCCATTCCCAAGGCGAAGATCAAGAGTGAAGTGCACATGCTGAAGCGAGAACTGGAAATCCTGCGCATAGTGGACCACCCCAACCTCATCAAGCTCTACGAAACCTACGAAGACGACAAATACCTGCACCTCGTCATGGAGCTATGCACCGGCGGAGACCTCTTCGAGCACTTCCTGCAGTGCGGCTCTTTGTCCGAGGAGAAAGTGGCGACATATATGCGAAAGCTGCTCATAGCGGTCAATCATTTGCACAGTTTGGGGATTTGCCACAGAGACTTAAAGCCGGAAAACTTCCTTTTTGTCTCCAGCGACCCTGAGGCAGAGCTAAAAGTCATAGACTTCGGCATGTCAAATCGCTTTGGACAGGATCTAAGCGAGCTGAATACGATGGTAGGGACTCCCTACTACCTTGCCCCCGAGGTGCTTTCCGGCCGCTATGGCAAGGAGTGTGATATCTGGTCTTTGGGAGTTGTGATGTACTTGTTGCTGTCGGGCAGACAGCCGTTTCAAGGGTCGGAGTTGAAGGGGATCTTTGCAAAAGTGAGGAGTGGCGACTATAGCTTCAAGGGAACGGAGTGGACTGGAGTTTCTTTTCAGGCCAAAGACCTGATATCTCACATGATAAAGGTGAAGACCTACCAGCGAATCACAATCGAAGAAGCACTGCGGCACCCCTGGTTCACAGAGATCACCCACATCGGCGGAGGCACAGTGCCTCTACGTGTCCTGAACTCCCTCAAGCGCTATAAGGCCCCAAACACCCTGCAGAAAGAAACTATGAAGGTAATTTTGACATATTTCTCCACAGACGAAATAAACGTTTTGAAAGAGGCTTTTTTGAGTATTGACAGGGAAAAGACTGGCTTTATCACAGCGAACGATATTGAAGTGGCAATGAAGCAGGTGGGCTTTGACATGGCCAGTGAGGAAATACACCGTAGGGAATAGGCAGGAGTTGTCGCTGCCCTGGATTACGTCAACCTGGGCAAGGTGAAGTACTCTGATTTCCTACTGGCGACCATTGACAAGCGCAAGTACCTTGACGAGGAAATGCTCTACTTCGCCTTCTCCCGCTTCGACTCAGACCACGACGGAGTCATCACTCTCGAAGACCTCAAATCCTCCCTTTACCGTCTCAACAACGAAATCCCCGAGTGCGAAGTCCGAGAAATGATTGAGGAATGGGACATGAATAGTGACAAGCGCATAGATTTCGAGGAGTTTAAAGGGATGATGCAGACACTTAGTGCAACTTTGTATGCAAGTAAGCCTGTGTCCAGGCAAATGACCAAACAACGCACACTCACACTCATCACTGGAGGCTTTAGCTAGCTAGTCCCTGACATAAATGGGCAAGAGAGTCGGAAACTATGAGTTCAAAACTCGCATTGGGAGCGGCGCCTTTGGGACGGTGTTCCTGGGGAAGCACTTACCATCGAAGAAGCAAGTCGCTATCAAGATGATCGGTCGGCAGACTTTGACAGAAGAGCACCAAGCTCGGCTGGAACAGGAAATTCTGTGCCAACGTTCCATTGACAGTGAGTTCGTAGTCCAACTTATAGACGTGCAGAAGACAGATAACAACATCTACCTCATTCTCGAGTACTGTGAAGGCGGCGACCTTTCGAAGTTTCTGCGAGAGCACGGTCCTGTGGACGAGGCCACAGCCCGTAGGTGGATGCAGCAACTAGCCGCAGGCTTCAAAGCCCTGCACGAGAAGAAGATAATTCATAGAGACTTGAAGCTGCAGAACTTGCTGATGAGTCCCTCCGCCAGCACTGACGCCAACCTCAAGATCTGCGACTTCGGCCTGTCTCGCACACTGGACGAAAAGTCCTTGGCGCAAAGCTGTCTCGGGAGTCCCTTGTACATGGCTCCGGAGGTGATCCGGCCTCAGCATGGCTACGACAGCAAGGCGGATTTGTGGAGTTTAGGAGTGGTTCTGTATGAAATGCTGACTGGAGAGCCGCCTTTAGACGCAAAGCGAAAGGAGGAAATCCCTCAAGCCCAGCAGAACCTGAAGCCAGTTCCCCAGTCTCTCTCTACTGACTGCAAAGACCTGCTCTCCAAAATGCTTCAATACGACAGTGCAAATCGCCTTTCTTTCCAGGAGTTCTTCCACCATCCTTTCATTTCTGGGCAGGAAAAAAGCCTCCGAGACTCCACAAGAGCCTCGAAAGGTTCCTCAGACGCCCAATCTGCAGCGCAGGAAGAAGAAGTAAAGACGCCAGATTCATCAGGGGACTATGTGATTATAGAGGAGGAAAACGGACAACTGGAAGGATTCCATGCTTTGGCGATTGACTCGCACCCAGCTGTGAATCTGCAGGAAAAGACACAAGAGCTGGAAAGCAGGCTTGAAGAAGCAGTCGTAATCAAGAAATTCGCCGACAAAATGCGGAAAAGCAACGAAATCGTTGGGACCTTTGCACTAGAGGTGAAGTGCTGTGCGTTGCTGAAGGAAGCGGTGGATGCAGGCAACAACTTGATAGAGAAGCACCGGCTTTCACCTATATCCCACCCCTCCTTTGTGCAGTTGCATGAGAAGGTAAAGGGCAGTTTCCTAGCGTATGTGGACGGCACAGAGCGATTGTGTGCGGAAATTGAGCAACTTCAGGAGAGAAATGAAGAATCGAAGTTGACTTCTATTGACTCTGCGGGGAAACAGGGAGTGGCGGACAGCTTGATTTACACCTACGCTTTGACACTGTGCAAGGAGGGGGCACAGGATGAGTACCTGCGCAACTTGGAAAGCAGTCAAGAGAAGTATAAGGAAGCAGTGTGCTTGCTGGCTATTTTGTGCAGAAGTGAGAGGGATTCTGAGGATGAAAGCGAGTGGAAGCGGGTGGAAAGTCTGCTATCAGACGCTCGGAAGCGACTTGACACAGTGCTAATCAAACTAGCGACCGTGTAGGTAAATGGAAACGGAAGCGGAGCTGGTGCGCAAGTACGAGCAGATTCTAGGGACTATGCGCGCACAGATAAAATCATTGAAAGGCAAGGTAGTGGCTGCTGAAGGCCCTCAGCAGAGCTCGAGACGCAGAGCTTCCCCCTCGCCTGTAATTGATTATGCAGGATTTCGCATTGGTGGAGTTCAAGGAAGAGCTGGTCAGAAAGGAGTTCGAGCTGGAAGAGTGCTTGTTGGAGTTGGAGGAAGTAAAGAGCGAGTTGAAGAAACAAGGCGGCAGGCCTGTGCCTCCTCTGCACTTGCATGGTTCCAGACACAGTGAAGACGGGGAAGCGCCTTCTCACCCTCCACAGCAGGGCTCGAGCTGGGAAGATGAAGTGCAGGTCCGAGAGGACCTGTCTGGCGACTCCAAGGACAGTCCTGTGTTCGCTCCTGAGTCAGTGCAGTCCCTGCCTGAAGTGGAAATCCTTCGACAAAAGGTAGACGTGGTGGAGCGGGAAAACCGCCTGCTGCGCGAAAAGGTGGACCTGTGCGACAACGAAATCCGCTCCTTATTGACCAGATCCGGCAAGGCTGGCGACCTGAGAATGAGAGCGACTGCGCCAGTTCGCAAGGAAACCCCACCCGAGCGGGTCCCTCGCGGGCGAGAAACCGCCAAGCAAGTCTCCGGGCCCCAAAGCCGCCAAAGATCCACAGACGCCTATGAACAAGAAGTGACCAGTCTCAGAGCGGAGTTAGCTGAAAAAGAGCGTTTACTAGCAGCTTCGAGTTTCCGGGCTTCCCAACTCGCTGATGACTTGCGCCAGTCTAGGCCAGGACTGACCTCTCTGTGGCAAGAACTGAAGCACGAGCTGAATAGGGACATAGGCAGTCCGCGCACTTCGCAGTTGCAGCGCAAAATTGAGAACTTGCAAGGGTCGGTCAATGCTTCCAGTCTGAACGCAGGTGCGTTCACCACGCTGCTGACGGAGAAGGAAGAAGCACTTGCGGATCTGTCGAAGCGGTACAATGCACTAATGGAGCAGTATCAAGCTGTCCTAAAGACACAAAGCGCTCCAAAGCCAGAGCCGGTTCCTCCCCAGGCAACAGTTACATTGGAAGCCGCTCTAAAGGAAAAAGAAGTCGCTCTCACCGAAGTAACCACTCGCTTCAACTCCCTCAGTGACCAACTCAAGTCCATGCTCTCAGCTCAGACCAAGGAACAGTCCGAAATCCGTGAGCGTGAAGTAAACTCCCTCCAAGTGCAAATATCCCAGCGAGACTCCTCGATTGCTGAAATGCAGACCAAACTGGCGGAACTCAGTGAGCAGCTCACTGCACTTCAGAACTCGCCTCGCCATGTGACGATTTCGACTCCGGCTCCTGAGGAGGAGTCTCCGCCTGCCAATTTGGCGAAGACCTTGCCTGCTGCGATGGGGTTGACTCCGACGCCTAGTCAAGGGTCTAGGCCTGCGTCTGCGTTGAGACCTGCCCCTGGGCCTGCTATGAAGGAAGGAGCGAAGAAGGCAGGCGCTCTGAATGCAGTGGCCGCACTTCTAGCTAAGAAGGCGGGAATCGCTGCCAAAGGGAAGACCGGCCCCGTCAGAACTCCCAGATAGTATATATAGGAATTAGTGGAGGTAGGCCACCAGCACTGTGATGTCGTCCACAGTCTCTGGATACGCGAGCTGCCATCGGTTCCAGGCCTCTTGCGCCAGGCCTTCCACAGCTCCATTCACATTTTCCCTGCCGAACCTCGCTACTAACTTGACCGCTTCTAATGACGATATGAACTCCCACACTCCGTCACTGCACACAAGGACGAATTCATCCTCCGCAGTCACTTCGTACTCCTTGAGTTCAGGCTGACAGACCACTCCGATTTCTTGTGCTAGCAGGTCTCCTAGGACTCTGCTCATCGCTAGGCCTGGGAAATCCTTGCCCTTCACAAATACTCGGGCTGTGATGTCGCCCATTAGTTGCTTCACTTCCCCGCGATTTTTCTCAATTCTTGAGCGTTCTTCTGCAATTGTGGGTTTGTGGTCATTGGTGAGGTCAATAGAGGAGCGATTGCCATTGGGCAGTTTGCGACTGAGCACAGCTCTGGAGTCGCCCACGTGAGCACAGGAAATAGTGCCTCCCCGAATTAAGGCAATAGTTGCAGTGGCCCCTGACACCACACAGTCAAAAGTCCTCTGCTCGTCACAGTGGTTTTCCAAGGCTACTTGGCACTTTTCGAAAGCAGGGGTAAAGGCTTCCACTGGCTTGGAAGCGAACTTCTCCTCTTCCGTTATTAACTTCGGTAATTCCTTGTGAATGAAGCCTGCGACCTGGTGTCCATCCGGCCCATGACCGTCAAACACTCCTAACATCATTTCCCCGTGGTCGATATAGATCGAGTAGTCGTCCTGATTGGGACTTTCTGGCTTGAGACCTTTGCGGCAGGTCACGGCAATGCCCAGTGAACTCAGATAATCTGTAGGAATGCAGTCCCCTGAGATGTGCACTTTCTTTTCTTCGAATTGCAGCTGGCGCTTTGGAGACAGGGCTGTGTCGATGGTGACTTTGCGCATGTAGCGGATTGTGCCATTCTCATCATCTTCTTCGCGGGAGTATAGCTTGTCTATGCAGGACTTGGACACAGCTCTATGGAACTCACTATTGCGGCGAGTGTTGTAGAGCTGCACGAAGGCCTCAGGGGACAGTTCCTCCTCCCCAGAGCCCCGGAACTTCCATATAGACAGTCTCTCGCGAGTAGGCTTGGATACAATCGATGTCGTGGTAACTGCCTTACAAGGACTTGATGCCTGTCCCGGCTCTTTGTGAGAGACGCAAACTCCCATCAAGCGGTATTATAACCCCAGTAATGTCCAAACCCCGCTTCCCTTTCTTCATCCCTAACAACGAACTCAACCACTTGCGACCGCATTTGAACTCGATCGAGTTCGACCCTCATCTCGCCCTTTCCCGGCTCTCCCAGCTGCACCAGACTCTGCACCACAGGTCCTTCCCACATAGAGAGCAATTCGTACAGAGCAAAAGACTCAGCTCGACGATGTGTCCTTTGGACGAGGAGAGAAGGAAAGAAGTGCATCGCAGAGCGGTATCGATGCAGGAACAGGAATTGAAGGCGTTTGAGAATGTGCATAGAGTGGAAATTGAGAAACTACTGGACACGCAAAGGGCGATGATTCAGGCTCTTCCGAAAAGCTTTACCTTTCGAGACTATGAGCGGAATTTGGTGAAAATGAAGGAAATGATAGCTGCGAGAAGGATACAATTGGAAGTGTTCAAGCAGAAAACAGGGCCGTTCCGCATAGGTCGAATGCGAGCATTAGCCCGAGAAGCGCTTTTCCGAGAGGAATACTCAGTCCAGAGAAGCAGGAAAACGCGAAGAGAGCCGTCTCTGTCCCCAGTGACCCACAGCTTCCTCACAGAAGCCCCTTAGGCCTATTTCTATAGTAACTGCTGTGCTGACTTCCCTCGGACTTCCGACTTTTCCAGGAACTGGGCTCTGCGCGCTTCGTCTATCACGCCAGCCTTATAGACACTCCATGCCTGGAACTCTCTGATGATGTCCTGGGCTGAAAGGTCTGAGGGGCAGTCTGGTTCTTTGCAGTGCTGTAAGTAGCTCTTTATCTGTTCCATCAGCTTTTCGCCCATTAGCGGCAAAAGTGACTTCGTGATGAGGAAAATAGTGACCTGGGAGGACTCCGCCACTATAGAGAACTTGCTAGGAGCGATGCCCAGTTCGTCTCTGCTCTCCAACAGCGCTCTGCCTCCAAAGAAATCCGTCTCTTTCAGTCGCGTTTTCAGCAGTCTTTCCTGCGTTATGAAGTCCGTTTTCAGCACCGAAGCAATGTCCTGGATCTGCAGAAAAGCCTGCACCTCTTCCCTGAGTCCTGGAGTGGCGGTGATGGTTTCGAGACTTAGAGAGCGAAGCGGGACTTCGTCAGATTGGTGTTTTTTTGGCTTTTTGAAGCGCATAGTGCGTGAAATGCCGAATTGGAAGTCTTCATCCCGCTCCTGTCGCACCCTTGCAGTCGCATACGCCTGCAGTCTCCTGGGTCTAATGCAGTACCCTTCTGAGTACACACTGCAGTGGCCTGCCAGAATGATGTACAGGCCACTCGGCACCTCCCCTTTCTTCAAAACCACCTGGTTGAAGCAGTAGTTCCTGGGCTCCATATTGGACGCGACAGGGATGAGACTAAAGGGCTGTGCTTTCTGCAGGAACGGCAGTGCAATAAGGAAGTTTATCTTCGCTTCCAGCTGCGTTTCAATTTCAAACATCATTATTGCTCTATAGCTTTCCCTGGGTATAGCCAGCAAATCCGTCCTTTCCGCTGCAATGCAGGTAGCTGTTCTGCCTATAGGACTGCCCTTCATTTGAGTCCCGAACATCGTCAGTTCCCCGAAGGAGTCTCCGTCGTAGAGTGTGTTCACGATCACTGGGTCTGCTCCGAAGGCTGCGCTGGCCCGCTTGATAGTCACAGACCCGTGCAGGATCACGAACATCAAGTCGCCTGAGTCTCCTTGATGGAAGATCTCCTGGCCCTGAGAAAACCCTTGCACTTGCCCAATGCGCAGGAACTTCACTCTCACATCCGTCTGAAACTTAGTAAAAAACTTCAACTTCGACAGCAAAGACAGCAGCAACTGGCAGTTCCGGTCCTCAGCAGGCTTATTTAACTCCCCTCGGGCCGTCGCTAAGACCTCATCACTGAGTTTGCTATTCAGTATCGACTCCAGGTCAGGGTCTGGAAGCAGCTTTTGGTTGGAAGCGATGCGGTTTAGGTCCCTTCTGAGCACGTTCGAGACTTCGATGGACTTGATTTTGAGGGAAAAGACGCAGGTTTGGTCGACTTCCGCCTGTCGTAGGGCAGTTTCGTCCTCCAGGTCCTCTTGAATTAAAGGACCCTGGATGCGAATGCGCTGTAGAAGGGCTGGCTTTAGAGAGGCAGAGAGAGAAGGAGGGGTGGAACAGGCTTCCGGCCTAATAGTGGCTTTCCGCTTTCTCTTTATCAGGTTGGGAATGCGAGCGGAGCCCACGAATCTGCTTTTCTTCTCCTCGAAAGAGGGTAGATGCCGCAGGTTCCCTGAGGTGTAAGGGCGCAAGTCGTCCTCTACGACAGTGTGGATTTGGTGACTCCACAGGATGCGGTTAGGCTCAGGCTGAGTAGGACTCGGGAGTGGCTTTATGTTCAGCTCGGGCTTGCTGGCTCTGAGGACTACATGTGCGGATTTGCTGGGATAAGCAGGCGACCTGAGATCAGTGAAGGAGCCCTCTGTAGCCAAAGTGGGCCTAACCTCCAGCAACAGCGTCTCCACCGTCTTCCTGTCCGCTTCCCCAACTAGCAACGCCGCTCTCTCCAGACACACCTTCGCCCTCTCATCCTGACCATAATATAGGTACAGAATCGCAAGGTTGTACAGCAGTCGATAGTCCTCTCCCAGGCCGAGTCCAGTCTCATACACCTCCCTCGCCTGAGCGTATTTCCCTAGTTTCAGGTAACAAACGCCTAAATTCACTCGTGCCTGCACATGGTCTGGGAACCGCTCTACCAGGCTCCTGTACCTTTCAACCGCTGCCTCGAAGTCTCCGTCTGCCCGCTGTATGAAGGCTTGCAGGAACTGCTGGTCCGTTTCTGCCTCTCGCCCTTCAAAATCGCCCAGTAAGACCTCCAGCGGCTTTAGCGCAATCCCCGGCCTTTCCCAGGCTTTGCTGCGAGTGAAAGTGCTGGGCTTGAGACTAGTACTGGAGAGGTAGGCAGGTGGGGAGTCCTGCAGTGCCACTTGCAAAGAGCGGTGTGAGGACAGGAGCGAGGCTGTGAGTGGCGGACGAGAGGAGGCGGCAGTGAAGCGGCCTGAGTAGCTGGCGATACTGGAAAATCGGTCTGAAGACCTGGTCTGCAGCTGACAGCGCTTCATAGAGTGCAGTAGAGGTAATGGAAGTCAAGTGCGCTTAGGAGACTGTTAGACCTAGTAGCCTTCCTTGAGTCTGAGAAGTAGGGACTGGACAGCCGGGGTAGGGGAACTCGGTTCGAGACTAGCAACTACCTGACCATCCAAGGCTACAAATGGGAGAGAGGGGGACAGGCCTCCATACGTCTCTGCAATCCGCACTAGGTCTCTGAGAGTCAGATAGGCCTTCGGCTGGGCCTGCAAGTACCGCTTTACAGTTTCCTCAGGGGAGATTGTAGACCCGGTCTGGTCTAACAGCGCTACCATCTGATCAGCGCTAATTCCGTCTTTCCCGCTTTTCTCTCTCATATACAACTCCCCTAGGATGCCTATAGTCCGCCTTCTCGAGTCCATGCAGGCCTTTATCAGCCTATCAAACAGCATTTGTCTCGGCACTCGATAGGCCAGCAGTTCCTTAGTACTGTGATATCGGTTCAAGTTAAAGGCATTGAGGAATGTCGGCCTGGAGATCCCTTCCTGTTCTGAGTCCTCCATCAGCTCAAACAGCTCTCTGGCGCCCTGCGGACTCACTAAAGTGTCCTTTAGGCCTGAGAGGAAGGCAGGATAGGTGGCTCTGCGCTCTCCTTTGGAGAGGGACTGGAAGAAGGAGTTACCGTCTTGGTGGGTGGAGTGCAGGTAGAAAAGAATGCAGAAGCGGGCGTATTCAGCGCTACTCACCTGTCCAGGCTTGATACTTTCCACCAGTTTGCTGCCTTCCTCCACGAAATCAGGCGTAAACACTCTATAAGCCAAGCTAAAGACACAATCCAGCGGCATCCACGCAGTCTGCGCAGAAATCGGAACTGGCTGCGCCCTTCTCAGCGCCATTTCCAAGTGATTAGTCTCCAACTCCATCATTTTCTCCGCTAAAGCAATGAGCTGAATCACAGTATTTGCAACAGTCCTCGGCAGCGGCTTATTGGTAAACAGGCCTAAAACCTGCGCTTGGATTTCCGCCTCAGCCCTGTGCTCCGCCACAGAGGCTTTCAGTCCTTCTAGGAAGCTCAGGAGGCTGTCGAGGCCTGAGGAGGGGTGCGGAGACAGGAAGAAGTCCAGCACGAAAAGGTCTAGTGGGACCTGGGCGGAGGCTAATTTGCAGCTAGCCAGTGTGAGGAAGGTCGCAGTCACTTCTTTCCGGGAGAAGAGCCGAGGACTTCGAGGCTGGTATTGAGAGTAGAGGCGCCTTAACAGACTGGACTGGGTGAGTTCCTGGTACTCGGCCTGCTGGCTCCACAGACTGTAGGCCGCCGGCATGCTTTCTGAGGTGGAAAGGTGGCCGATTTCGTCCAGCATCTCCACGATTTGCTGCTGTCCTCTGAATTTTCCTTCCTGCGTGCCGCCCAGGTCGACTTCCGCGGTCCCTCCAAAGTGAACTTCCTCGAAATAGACCTCGGCGGAGTCCTGCAGCGAAGTAGCAGTCCTTCGATTCCCTAGAGAAAGCCTCAAACTACCTCTCTCGTCTTTCCCCAGGAAGTCCGCTAGTGTGGTTTTGGCAGAAGCTGTGTCGAAGGACTGGTTGGGTCCGGGTAAAGCACTGAGTAGAGTCTGGGCTGCGAGTACATTCCTCAGTGAAGTGTCCAGACTTCGTGAAAGTGCCACTAGCTGGTCCTTATAGGACTCCGCCCGACGCTTGGACGCCTGCTTCTTACTGACTTTCGTCTTCAGCCGTTCTGCCTTCGACCCTATAGTTTCCGTCTTCCCCAAGTACTCCACGATGTTTCCCTTCGTTGCGTCCACAATTTGCTCCCAAGCCTGCTCCAGCCTCCTCACAGCCGCCCTCCTTTCCCTCTCCTTCTCCGCGTCATTGCCTAGGTCTGTCTGAGAGGGCAACTCCTGAATTTCCTCTAACTGCGCATGCAGCTGTTCGGCCAGGGATTTGATGTCTTTGAGCAGGGCTGCGGCGCTTTGTTCCAACTCAGTGATGTCCTTGCTGAGGGCTGTGAAGCGGCCGGTTTGGGACTCAATTTGAGAGGAGTCTGGAGGGGCTACGCGAGGCCCAGCACAGCAATTTCCGCCCATTAGTAGTGATAACCTTATAGGACTGGTGGACTGGAGGGGGAAAGAGACGTTGAAGAGTGAGAATTTCAATAGAAAGGAGATTAGCATGGGAGAAGGACAGTCTGCGAGACCGCAAGTAATGCACAGGCCTCAGAAGTCCGTGACTTCGCCTCCTCCGAGTAAGACTGTGACCCTGCTGTACCCGTCTCTCCGCTTTACCTTTCCGCTTCCTTCCTATATCTACTCGATTTCAGACCTAGTGGCCTTCGCGAACCGCAAGCGTCCAGAGGAGGACCCGCCTATTATCGGCCTCCGCAGTGAGAGGGGTGCGGAAGTGCTGGATCACCTCCTCAGGCAGCAAGACCAGTCCTGCACCTTCCTACAGGAAGGAGAGTTACTGATCGCTATCCCGGAAAGCCTGGGAGAGGAGGGCGATATGGGGGAAGCACACTTCCAATTGCTGAAAGTCATTGGGAAGGGGGGCAGTTCTACGGTCTATTCAGGTATTTCGCAGGTAGCAAGACACATACCGTCAGGCCGCCTGTATGCCCTGAAGGTCTTCAACAAACGCTACTTGGTCAAAGAAGACAAAGTCAGGAATGTGTTCACAGAGCGGGAAGTGCTGCTTTGTTGCCACAGTCCCTTCCTAGTCGCTCTCCAGTGGGCCTTTCAGAGTGTGAGGGACATATAGAACTCTCACGTTTTTTTCGCTTTGGAAATGTGTCCAGGCGGAGACCTGTTCTACCACTTGAAGAACTTCGGAAGACTGACAGAGGAACAAGCGAAGTTTTACTTTGCAGAGGTAGCGATAGCACTGGATGTGTTGCATTCCTATGGAGTGGTTTACAGAGATTTGAAGCCTGAAAATATCCTTATTGATGCGAAGGGACATGTCAAACTGGCGGATTTCGGGTCCTGCAAAATGAGTGCGACCGAAAGGACGCAATTTGGGAGTTTCTGCGGGTCGCCTGAGTACATGAGTCCGGAAATGCTGCAAGGCAGAGGCTACACCTGGACTATAGACTTCTACAGTCTAGGTGCACTGCTCTATGAAATGCTCACTGGCCTGCCACCCTTTTACGACCGGAACAGGGCGAATATGTATAGGAAAATCCAGAAAGAAACCTTGGTTTTCCCCAAATATCTCTCCTCAGCAGTCAAATCACTCCTTAATGGACTACTAGCGAAAGACCCAAATTGCCGTTTTTCCTCTCTCCCAGCCCTTCAAGCCCACCCCTGGTGTACTCACATCCCCTGGACTCTCCTCTCTGCCAGAGCCAAGGCTCCCCCTTTCCTGCCCAGTCTGCGCAAGGCCAACTTCGACCCCGAGTACACAGCCTCCCCCCTGGAGCTGCCTGAGTGCGACACGCCTGTGAGTCCGAACAGTGCTACGTTCGAGGAGAAGTCACAGGAGTGCAGCAATCCCTTCCGAGGAGTGGAGTTCCCTGAGACTGAGAATGTGGAGGATTGGACTGGGCACAGTGTCAATCCAGTCCCTGTGCCGCCTGACAAGTCGAATGACCTTTCCTCGATTTCCACCGATACATCGAAATCGCCGGATGGTTCCAGAGGGATTTACGCCTCTTTGGCGGATAAAATCAGGGAAATGCAGGAAATAGGCTTCGAAAACACCCACCACCACTATATGTCCACTGAGCCAATGCCGTCTCCGGACCAGGATAGTCCTCGCTTCTCACTTGCGCCGAGGTCAATCCGAGGCCCTGGCTTTACCCCTGTGAAGCCCAGTCCCAAAGGCACTAGAAGCAGAGATAGTAAGCCGCTCAAAGGCTCTTTCGGAGAGGCGTCGGCTTTGTGGTCTGATTCGGAAGACTTTTAGGCGACTTGCTGCAGAAATCTGTTAATCCTGCAAATCACTAGTGAGTTGGGTAGGAAAATGCAGTAAATATTGTAAAATACTCAAGTTGTTCATTAGTTGGTCTAGAAGGTAGGAATCTTGCTACTGAGAAATTGCAGTCTTTTTGCACTTCTCCACATACCAATTTTCCTTAGCTTTCCTGATTTTAGCAAGTGCCGAGACTGTTACATACAGAATAAACTTGTTAACTAGCAGTCATGGGCTTAGTACCACACCCAGCTTATTCTGGGACTCACTGTGAATGTACTAAGCGTAATAGAGAGAATTTCCATCACAGCGGTTAGTTTCGCTGCCTCCAAGTGCCTAATATGGGATTCTGTATAGCAAAGGAACACCGCACTATCCCTCCCTTTGCCAACCCGATTTCCCCCTCTGATGCAGTCGTGCCGTCCGTCCTGTTCAGCAGTAAGTCCCACACAGACGTGCAGCAGTCCTACACCTTCAAAAAGGTACTCGGACATGGGCAGTTCGGGACTGTGAGGGAGGCGGTGGCTGTGCGCGGGCAGCGCTCTGTCGCTATCAAGTCTGTAAGCAAGGAAAAGGTGAAAAAGGACCTATACCTGCTCAGACGTGAACTCGAGGTCATGAGGCAAATCGACCACCCTAACGTCATCAAGTACTTCGAAACCTACGAAGACGAGAAGTACATCCACATCGTGATGGAACTCTGCACAGGCGGAGACCTCCTGGACAAGCTAATCACCCTGGGCACCTTGACGGAAAGCTACGTCGCCACTATAATGAAGAGTCTGCTTTTCGCTGTCAGCCACTTGCACTCTTTGGGCATTTGCCACAGGGACTTGAAGCCAGAAAACTTCCTTTTCGAAAACGTGCAGTCGGACTCGCTGATCAAGATCATTGACTTTGGTATGTCCATCAAGCAGAATAACTTGGCGGAAATGACTAGTCTCGTAGGGACGCCTTACTATTTAGCCCCGGAAGTCATCAAAGGCAAGTACGGACTCGAGTGCGACGTCTGGTCCCTGGGCATCGTCATGTACTTCCTCCTTTCCGGCATGCCGCCCTTCGACGGCGACGACATGAACGACATTTTCAAGGCAATTCGCAGGGCGGAAATAGACTTCGAAGACCGAATGTGGAGAAATATCTCCGAACCCGCCAAAAACCTCATCAAGCAAATGCTCACAAAGCGGCCATCTGACCGGATTTCCCTGGTAAACGCTATAAACCACCCCTGGTTCGAACAGCAAAGCAGCCGCAGCCCGCACATAGTCACTCCTTCCGTCCTGAACTCCCTCAAGATGCACAAAACACCGAAGAAACTGCAACTTGAAGTGATGAAAGTGATGATAAAGTTCCTGTCGACTGAGGACATTGAAGAGCTGAGGGGGGCGTTTTTGGAAATGGACCAGGAGAAGACAGGGTTTATCACTGTTTCTGACTTGGAAAAGGCGATGGAGCAGGTTGGATTCAGCATGCAGTTGGAGGAAATCCGCAGTAAGTCCTAAGCAGAAATTGCTGCTAGGCTGGAAACTGTGAGTACGGGGAGAATCCGCTACTCGGACTTCCTGGTGGCCACTTTGGACAAGAAGAAGCTGCTGGACGATGAGTTGCTCTTCCTGGCTTTCCAGCACTTTGACGCGGATTCGGACGGATTTGTGAACATTGCGGACCTGAAAATAGCTCTGGAGAACATGGGCGACCCCAGCACTCAGGAAGACCTCGAGCAGATGATCGCAGACTGGGACATGGACAAGAACCGCCAAATCGACTACGAGGAGTTCCGCAGGATGATGGCCGAGATGAAGGAGCCGGGGAGCGAAAACATGAGTTACATGAGCAGGAGCAACTCCAAGAGAGCCAGGACTGTGCACAAAACGCTCGCCAGGCTCACTACGCCCTATGACTAAAGTAGCACTGAGAGTAGGGCTAAGCCTGTAGGAGTGCAAATGACTCGCATTTATAAGCAATTCAACAGCAGTTAGATCTGATCTCAGACATAAATCGAGACTTTTGTGTCCATTCTTGTTCCAAAAAGGGCTTTCTCTGACCCTTTAAAAGGCCGCAATCGGTGCATTTCCCCTCTAAAAGCGGCCTCTCCTCTCCCCACCCAGTCCCCAAGTCCCAGCAAAAAATGCACATTCCGGGAATCGAACCCGGGTCGCAAGAATGGGAATCTTACATTCTACCACTAGACCAAATGTGCTGTCCACTCTACTCAACTGCCCCTCGCTTCTCTACCGCTTACAGCCAGACCTAACCTTAGAGGGACTGAAACCGCTCATCTCTATGCCCCGGATACTCAAGTGACCTCTTCCTTCGACCACCCAGTAGACAGTACAGACTGTAGGCAGCCGCTGCGAGTCCGACTACTGAGACGGTGACTATCTGGAGGAGGTCGAAGTGAGTGGCGATTCCGCTGTAAAGCAGTGCGACTTCCACAGGGAGAGACACAGTGGAAAGGTGCAAAAGCAGCATTTGTTTCCTATGGTTAGAGTTGATATCGGTCATACCGTCGTTTTCGAAGGCGTGCTTTAGGTCTGCAGGCTCGAGTTTGAGCAGGAGACACTCGATGTAGAGGGTGTAGAGGTAGGCCACGTTGAAGATTTTCTCGAAGCAGTTCGGATATCCACGCGAAAAGCAGGCGAAGTAGACAGTGAAGAGGTAGTAAACAGCGGGCTGCACACACAGACAGCCGATAATCGCCCAAAAGACCCCTGGAGGGCCGGAACTGCCCAGAGTCAAGTGGATTCCCAGGGCTGTCCACTCCAAAATTGAGACCAGACCTAGCAGCCAACCCCACATTATAGGAAAGGGGAAGCAACAACCCTTCAAATTGTCTGGAAGTGCATTGCAGCCTATTTCTTCGAGAAAGTCCTAATTCGCTCTAAACTCCGATTACTGCTAGTTATTGGACGGCTTTACCCCTTTGAAGCCAAATCCTTTCTCCCCAAGTTGTGATGACATTGGGTTACCGAAGTTAGGAACCCCAGGCTTAAGATTACCCAGGTTCCCAGGAGGTGCATAGGAAGGTACTCCAGGAGGAGCTGGAATTCCACCTTTTCCAGGCTCTACTCCTCCTTTCAAGGGTGGAAATACACTGCCGGCAGGCTTCGGAGTCGGAACTGTGTGGAAATTTAGCGGTGCTCCAGACCTAAACTCAGGTCCTGTCGTCGTACTAAGCACCTGCCCAGCATCAAGCGGCGATTTCAGAGGAGCCTCCAAGACAAACTCAATAGGCCTGCAGACTTCCTGTCCATTCTGCTTGATCACGAAGCTGAGGACTTGGGCGGTAACGTGAGGGAAGGGCACTTGGTGCAAGCTGAGGCCTGGGGGAGCTGTGAAGTCCAGCAACTTCTGAGTTTGCGCTTCTGCGGTGTAGAGCAGTTCCAGGCTTTCCAAAGCGTACTTTTTCCTGTTTTCCACCGAATATTGTCCACTTTCGCTGACGGTCAGCTTCAAAGGCGGTTTCTTCACCTTTTGGTCCGGTATTTCGTCATACAACGTCTTCATTCGACCCTCAAACTGGCCAATCGTCCTCTGCAGGTCAGCAATCCGAGGCTCCACAGCCCCTCCAGCCCTCTTTTCCTGTCCCAAAGTCTGCACAATCGCCAGTGAAGCCTGCTGCCCCTCTTCCAACCCCCTAATCACCGCCTTCAAATCCGCTATTTTGCTCGCACAGCCCTCCCACTTCCTCTGCAACTCACTGAGAGTGGCTGCCTCGGTCTGACTGTACATGAGTTCCAGGCTGCCCACTGCAGTGGTGATTTGCTCAGTGAGGATAGTGGTCAGGAGGGGTGGGAAAGCAGCGGAATCGCTGTGGATTTGGCTGAGGAATTGGGCGAGTACGGGAGTCAGGACGGAGGCGATGGCTTGGGCTTTTGCGATGTTTTGCTGCTTTAGAGCGGAAAAGCGTTCACTAGCGAACAATTGGCTGATTTCTTCGTAGGAAACCCGGTCTGTTGCCTGTATGTTCCCCGGCTGTACCACGAATTTGCACATTGACAAGCCGTCCAGTCCACTAATCACTTTAATAACTGCCGAAGTGCACAGCACTACTCGCATCCGCAGCTTCAAGATGTAGACTTCCTCCCACACTCTTTTCACAAACCGCTCATACGTCTCTTCTACAGTCCAATCAGTCGGGTGAAAAACCTTGTGGCGCTCAGGCTCTGGCTTCGCAGGAGTGTGCTGTTCATCCCAATCATAATTCACCGAGTATATGCACTTCAGCTGGCTTTGGAAGGCGGAGGCGAAGGCTAGGCAGTCACTGGAGACGTAGAACTCTCTAGGAGCGGTTTGAAGCAGACGGTGTTGGCAGAACTTACTGGCCACCAGGTCAGGGGAGTAGTCCAGGCCGAGTGGACTGATAAGCAGTAATTCCATTTCTATAGATCCCCTACTTCCCTGCCCTACATCTCTCCTAGGTGCGTTGACAGCCATTGGATGGGCTGGGCCTGAGGCCGGCTTTTCATAGTGTTTCAATGGAGTTGTAATAGCAGTTACCAATGTTTGCGAATACCTTTCAGTCCGGCTTTCTCAGCATTCTGTACAGCATTGGAAGCAAGCCTTTGCAGATTTGGGACAAAAACATACGAAATGGCCACATCAAGCGACTCACAGACGCAGACATACAAAGCTCAGTCCTGGAAATCATGGGGACGAATGTCTCGACCACCTTCGTAACGGCGCCCGCCGACCCTCACCAAACCCTCGGCATCAAGCTTCCCTTCCTCGTAATGATCATCAAAAACCTCAAAAAGTACTTTACCTTCGAAGTCCAGGTCCTAGACGATAAGAACGTGCGACGGCGCTTCCGAGCCTCTAACTACCAAAGCACCACTCGAGTGAAGCCCTTCATCTGCACAATGCCTATGAGACTGGACGAGGGCTGGAACCAGATCCAGTTCAACCTTTCGGACTTCACGAGAAGGGCGTACGGCACCAACTATATAGAGACGCTGAGAGTGCAGATTCATGCTAATTGCAGGGTCAGACGGATTTACTTCTCGGACCGACTCTACTCGGAGGAGGAACTGCCGCCTGAGTTCAAGCTGTTCCTGCCAGTGCAGAAGCAGTAACTATTAAACAAACTAAGTTCTTTCGCCCAGACGACCTGAGCGCCACTGCACTATTTCCTCCTCGTCAAATACACTCCGACTCGCCTTGCGCCGCACTCCTTCCCACTGCTGCACCTTGGAAAGCAGTTCTAAGGACCGCTTCACCTTCGCTTCTTTGTGCTGGTGGTCTCGCTGCCGCTTCTGCTGGAGTTGCGGAGAGACTAGCAGCTGAGCACGTCTCTTGTCTATGTCTTCGATGTAGTCGATAGAGCTGCGGAGAGGATGGCGTGTGTGGATCCACAGAGCGGAAGTCTCGGGTTTGGCCTCCATATTCAGGCTCATTAGTGTGGATTTGGGCCTGGGATTAGGCGGCCTGGCTCGCAGCTGTTCCAGTGTAGAGCGACGAGAAGTGTGCGACTCAGTCATTGGTCGACTGCGAAGGCAGCCTGTAGGCGCAGCTGAAGGTAGGAAGTTCAGTCCACTGTCTTCGTTAAGGTTGTGAACAGGTAAAGGACTGCGGTGAGCTGAGGCCGGCAAAGGCACTGCAAGCGCTTTATCGACAGTGAGCGTCATAGCAGTCATCGCATCATGTTGCGACGCCAGCCTCGAATGATTGGGCGTGACTTTCATCAAGTCAGAAGCCTCGCTCGAGATAGTCTCCTCCAGTATCCTGCCCCTGGGATCTATCACAGGCAGCAGCGAGGTTACATCGATGGACTCGCAGTGTCTCATTTTGCGTCGCTCCATCATCAGAACTCGGTGGCTGAGACTCAGGTTCCTGCGCTCCTCCACCATCTTCTCCATCAACAGTCCTCGGTCTCCTGCATTCACTCGCACACAGGCCGGCTGCACCCTTGTCAACAAGGAATTGGTGAAGGGCGCAGCCAGCGGTCTCCGTCCTTCACTCAGGAGCGAGCCATGTGTAAGCAGGAAGGAGCTGCTGGGTCCTGCCATTTTGCCTTGAATATGATGAACGGCAGATCGATGGCCAGCGAGTCCCCAAATGGACCGGTGAAGGTCTTTAGACAGGGAGACTCGAGTCCAACGCCTGCACCATACCCTTCCAAGCCCGAGCCCAAGGCTGAAGGTCAGAAGCCTTTCTTCAGCCACCCCAAATCCGCTCCTATTCGTCCAGCTGACGACCCTGACACGAAAAAGCAGCATTTCGTGTTTCTGGGCAACCTCATGGCGGCCCCCGAGTCCCGCGACGCCGTCATTGCCCGGCAGAAGCAGTACTTCGAAGAGTTGTCCCGGCAAGTGCAGGAGAAAAAGCAAGTCAGAGAAACTCGAGAGACTTTGAACTCTTCAAATCGCTTGTCGTTAGAGTTGCAGACTATCAATGAAGAGTTGAGACAGGAGAGGGAGGGGCTGGGGAGACAGCGGAGGAAGGAGGAGGACTTGCAGGTCAGTGGCAGTGCCTTGGTGGGGGGACTGCTGCAGAGAGATGAGGGGGCGCTGATAAGGAGGAAAAAGGAAGAGCAGCAGAGGGAAATTCAGGAGGCTTTGAGGCGACAAATCGACGAAAAGCGCCGCAAAAAGGAAGAAGAGCGCCAAACCCGATTCACCGAAGAGATCCAGCAAGAAAAGGCAATCCAAGAAGCCCAGCGGCAACTTCAGGAGGATTTAGACCGAGAAGCAGGGAAATCTCCCTCCAAACCCCCTCCAGACACTCCCAAAGAGCCCCTCGCTCAGCTCTTTTCCACCCAAACCACTATCCCTCGCCCGCCCTCCCTGTCCCCCAAGGACAGTCAGCAGCAGGCAGACCTGGAGCGCCTCAACTCCAAAGTCGAGGAAATGCAGCGATCCAACTTCGAACTGATGGAGAAGCTGAAGGAGCAGAACCAACTGATTCTGCAGATACAGGAGCAGAAGCCATCCAGTGGAGTGCCCAGGCCGAAGCCGCCCTTAGTTAGGACCACGCCTTCGAAGGACACTCGGAAGCTGGAGGAGCAGAAAAGGAAAGAAAAGCATGAGACCGAGAACTCCCGCATTAAAGCGTACGAGCTGAAGATTGAAAATGCTCGCAGGAAGAAAGAGGCAATCACGCATGCGACCAGGGCCCGACAGACCACTGGCCTGCTGCGGCAGTCCACCTACAACGCCCCTGACCGAGTCTCCCCCACTGTAGTCCCAAGGATGCAAAGTGCATTTGCTGGGGGCGTGTCCCCGCTGCAGTCCCCTGATGAAGCCATTTCCGCCTCCAAACTCCAGTCCAGCAGAGCCTTTTTCGGCTCAATGGACAGCTCCCCAATCCACCATCAAGAAGTCCGCCAGAACCTGGACACTGCCGGCACCTCTGAGTTCATTTACCCTAAACCCGACGGTACTTTCTACCCCTCAGGTCATGATGAGTTGGACAAGTTGATAGAGAGTGAGAACCAGAAGCTGCGCAGGTCTCCCTCTATCCCTGAAATGGCAGTCAGCCACACTAGTCAGTGGGTGGCTGTGCCGAGGATGGATTTGCTGGGACATCAGAGTCAGATGTCGCATTTGTCCACGCTGGAGAGCGATCTCAAGGTTAGTCGCTTTCCAAGGGACGTCTTCGGTCGTAAGCGGCCCTGAAGTTGCCCTAATAGTCTCTATAATGCTGCCTGCCCCAGTGCTCAAACTGGTGCAGACCTTCGGCTGGACCACTCTGTCTATCCTCTTCCTGGTCTACTGGTCCCAAGGCTTTCGCCAGTTCGGCACAGTGGCGATTACTTATTTCTTCAAGGACGAATTGGGGCTGGACCCTGGAAGTGCGCAGTACATCCGGTCTTTGAGCTTTGTGGCATGGTACATCAAGCCGATCTATGGGATGGTCTCTGACAACTGTCCGATATGTGGGCTTTATCGCAAGCCGTACCTGTTCCTGGCAGGCACGATGGGCACAATTTCACTCATATCCTTCCTATGGTTGAAAGGGGAAGCCACAGTGGTAATTGTATTGACACTCTTCGAGCTGAGTGAGGCCATTGCAGACGTCCTGGCAGACGCACTGATGGTCCAAGAAGCCCGCAAAGACCCAGAGTCGGGGTCCAGTCTGCTGCAGTCCTTCTGCTGGTTCGTACTAGCCCTCGGAGGACTCGTGGGCGGGCCTCTAGGCGGCCTGGCCCTCGAGTACTTTTCAGCCAAACACGTGATTGCCATGCAAGCCTTTGCACCTTTACTGCTGGTCCTTACTTCCTTCATCTTTATTGAGTATAGAACTGAGACTGTGCAGACTGATAGCATCAGACAGAGGTGCACTAGTCTATGGACTCTCACGAAATCACCCAAAATCCTGCGACCTTGCCTCTTCATCTACCTTTCTTCAGCCACTGTGCCTGGACTCAGCCAGACTTTCACCTATTTCTATACTGACGAACTGCAGTTTTCAGCCACTTTCGTGTCAATTCTGCTCTGCATTGGCTACATTGCGATCTGCATCGGCAGTGTGCTGTACACCTGGAAGCTCCGCACTCTCAAACTGCGCACAGTCATATCCGCAGGGCAACTTCTCATGGCGCTTTCAAGCGTATTTGAGTTGATTCTCGTCACGAAAGCGAACAGATTCATGGGCATCCCGGATGCAGGTCTGGCCCTCTTCGCAGACTCAGTCTCAAGCGCGATTTCCTTCACATGCAAATCTATGCCCATTTTCGTGCTTTCCAGCAACATCTGTCCCCAAGGAGTGGAAGCTACTCTATTCGCACTCATAGCCTCAGTGGGGAATTTGGGTTTCTTCAGTAGTGAATTCCTCGGAGGAGTGATGGTGGACCTATTCGGAGTGCGCCAGGGCGAATATGGCAACTTCTGGGCAGTGATTTTCCTACGAGGCTTACTGCGGCTTTCCCCTCTGCTGTACATCCGACTAGTCCCTGACGACACTGGAGAAGCCACTGCACTCGTTGCTGCTGAAGCGGGCAAGGAGTGGGAACTGAGCGCACACATCAACCAGGTCTGAGTCTAATCTAGGCTATTTACGGCATAGAGCTAGTCTGTAGAGTGAGCAGGAGGTATGTCAGCAGAGTACCGTTCGTCCTTCTTAGTAGGAAATTGAGGGATAGGCTCCTTTTTCTCACCTTCTTGTGGCAATTGAGCGCCTGGGGAGGCATCTGGTAGTGCTCTTTGTTGATTTTCTTCTTTTTCTTCTTCTTTGAGTATGGTGGGATTGACTGCTGGGATGAATCGATTGGCCTTTACTTGATTTACGGTATCGAGCTCCTTTTGGTACTCTTTGTTCAAGGTCCGGTACAGCTTCCGAGCAGTTGGCCGCGCGGCAGAGTCCAGCTGCCAGCACTGTCGCATCAAATCCACCAATTTCGGGTACATTTTCTCGAAGCCAAATGGAAGCTTGGTAGCCATGGCGAAAGGAGTGGAGGCGCTGCTCAAGTCTACCGCTTGGTCTGGATAAGGAATTAAGTTGTCGGGGATAAGTGGGCGCTTTTTCTCCCCTATAAGCGCCTCTACCACTTTCCTGCGCGTAGCAAAGTTGTGTACGTTATCCGTAGGATCTTTTAAGCGGTCATTTGGCGCTTTGCAGAATAGCACGTAGTATATCAAGTTCCCAAACGCCCATATATCCGCTGATAAGTCCACCTTTTTGCCCTCTATCTGCTCAGGTGCGGAGTACAGCAGGGTGTAGCCAGTTTTGGCCAGTGTTTCCTTGGGCAGGATTCGCCTGCTCAGGCCCAAGTCGCTGATTTTGGGGACTTCGTGGTCAGTGATGAGTATGTTCTGCGGCTTGATGTCGAGGTGCGCGATGCTGCGGCTGTGCAGAAACAGCAGTCCGTTGGCCACGCCCGTCAGCAACTTCAGTCTTTTGTGCATTTCCAGGGTGGGGTTGATGAGGAGGTACTTGCCCAAGGTCTTGTTCTCGCAGAGCTCCATCACCAGCACAATATTGCGGGAAGCCGGCTCAATGGTGTATCCATAGACGTGCAGAATGTTGTCATGGTCGATGCTTTTGAGCAGGCGGTACTCTTGGATGAGGTTGTCCATGTGCACGCGTTTGCCCAGCTTTTCCGCCTTCACGACCTTGAGAGCGACTCGGAGGATTTCCACCTTGCTCCCCACACTTTTCCGGAAGTTGTTCTGGTAGATGCTGCCGAAGCCGCCCCTTCCCAACTCCGTGCATTTGCTGAGGTTCGGCTCCAGCAACTGGCTGAAGTCGATTTTGTCGCTATAAGGCAACTCTGCGAGCAGTTCCTCCGTACTGTCTCTTTCCGGCATGCGAAACTTCTCAATCACAACAGCCATCGTTTCCTTGTACAGCGCTTCTCTGTCAGTCACAGGCCCGGCCAACACTTCGAACTTGCCGTATTGCTCTGGATACGCAGAGGGGATTACACGGAAGCCGTCAAGGCCTTTCACGTAGTAGATGTAAGAGAAAGGAGGGACTTTGAAGTGGAAAGGCAGTTCGAGCAGCCACTCCACTAGGTTCTGGTGCTCCTTTTCGTCCTTCATGGAGTGCCATTTCCGCCCTTCGAAGCAATAAGAGCCGTCTTCTATCCTCGATGCAAGCACGTAGGGACGAAGCACTTCGTCAATAGCCTTCCAAAAGCGATTATATTGTTCCTCCGTCAGTTCGAACTGGTACATTTTGCACATCTTTTTAGGCCGAGGAGCATAAGCAGCTCTAGTGGGCGGATGCACCAACTCAGTGATGACAGACGCATCCGCAGCCAAAGGCCTGACCACTTGATCCTCGAACTTCTCTTTCAGCATGCTTAGAAGCTGCAGGACTTCAGAGAGACACTCAGTGTCAGCGGTTAGAGAAAGGCGGTTGGACTTGACTTTGAACTGGTAGCCTGCGTAGGCGTGTGAGCGGAACTGGGGAAGTAGGTGGGCGGGCACGTAGGCTCGGACCTTCACTCGTAGCCACTTGTCTTTGGAAAGGAGATGCACTTCACCCTGGATCTGGGCTGCGTTTGGCCATATGGTCGTCTGAACGGCTCGGTATTGGCCTGGCACAGCAGGAGGCAAATTGCTGCTTTGGAAGAACTCATTGCATCTTTCAGAGGAGAGGTCGACTTCGTTAGCAATCTGCATGAAGGCGTCGCAAGCTCGCCTGAGCATCCGCTTAATTGATTCTGAAAGCAGCCTTTCACTGCCTCTGGGGACCCACAGTGTCTGGAACACCCCACTGAGAGGACAGGAAAGCTGCAAATAGCGTAGATCGTCGCTGGCCTGGTTCCTCTCCAGGTAGACCTCCAGCTCTGTCTGCTCCAGTAGTGGATTGAAGTTCCTCGAAAAGGCGCCGATGACCACATGCGTGGCATAAGCGAGGATCGTGCAGCTGAATGAAAATCGAAACTGGTCTCCTGGAGTGATAAAGCAGGCTTTAGCTACAGGCAGGAAGGGTATTTGCATCTCTTTGTAAGCGACCTTCTGTCGGTCGAGTTGTCGCTTCACTTCTGCTGCGAGGTCGAAAGCCATTACTTGAGATCTATAAAACTCACTAGGGTGTTATCACTATAAACTGTGTTGCTATGCATTGGAGTGGCAATACTATCAAAACTTAGTGTTATTGTGGGTCTGCATTTGGTTTGTAGACTCGATTGGCTTGCAATCAGTCCCTGTCTTCTGTTGTGTCTACTTTGCTTCTACCACTCGTAAGGAGCTTTTCAGAGGTAGTGACAGCATACGGCTATTGTAGACTTTCTTTCACTGCAAATAGAGAAGTTAGCAGAACAAGGAATCTAGTCAGCTGCACTTTCTCTACCTTTAGACACGCTTTCGCCTTCTTATCAGGCAGCTTTCCCACCACTTCCATTATCAGTCTTCCCATGACTGCACTTCACATACACACTGCAGTGTTAACTACAGGCGTGGACTAGTTACTGTTAGTGCTCTGACAGTCTAGACGACATCAACGAGAAAGTCCTCCGTCTTAGAGGCGAAGGACACCTGCTCTGCCCCTTCCCAGCCTGTTCCTTCACCAGCGTCCTCCTCTGTCGCTTGTTAAAGGCCTGCCACACTCGACTGTACTTCTTGTCAGTCTTGGCGATCGGCAGGCCATCAAGACTGAGGAAAGCGTTGGTGCGGCCTAGGTCGAGCTGCCGGAGGTACAAAGCACTATTGCGTAAAGGGGCGTAGCGAGGCACAGGGTCTTTGAGACGAGAGGGGGAGGGCATCTGCGAGCGGTAGAAGAAGGTCGCTTGCGTCTGGTGGCAGGAAGTGAGCGGAGAACTGCCGAACATATATTACAGTAGGGAATAGAGGCAGTTCGTATGGAGGTAAAGTACTGCCTGCCAATATGAACTGTCCTTTTCCATACCAGAGGGTTAGGCTATTGTTAGTGTACGCTTCAGAATAGGTTTCTGAGAGGTTTCTAATGGGGAAGACTGGGGCCCCTCCTGGATATTCTGTGCGAATCTCAGTCTTTTCGCAGGCTTCGGAGGCCCTGGGGACAGTCGCAACGCCTGCTCCGAGCACTCTTCCGTGTATCTTCTCAGTCCATGCAGAGTCAATAAGCAAACCTGCACACCTCCAAACACTGCAGCTAGACTAGGCACTGTGAGCACTGCTGCACCAGCAAACAGCAGGGAGTGGAGCTGAGTACTAGCAGCTGCTTCCTTCCTTTTCAGCCCTGTGATGTATTGTTCGAAGGTTTCCGCCTGTCGGTACTTCTGCGGGACTAGTCTAGGGGTTGCGGATATGGCGGCTCTCATCATAGAGACACTGAGGTTGTGCCCTTGTCCTTTGTCCATGAATTCCCCTCCGCCCGGCACAAAGAGCCAGAACAACACTGCGCATTTCTCCTCTACGCTGCCTGCAGAGAGCAGCACAGCGGCTGTAAACAGCCCGTTTCGATCCCAGCCTTCCGTGCTTCTGTACTCCAAGCTCCAGTCCTGCTTTGCCTGTTGCTTTGTGCTGATTTCCAGCTTTTCCCATACTTTCCTCACCTGCGTCTCGGTGAGATTCCGGTCTGGTGCGTATTTGATAGCGACGTATTCAAGCCTGTGGGGACTCAGAGCGCAGAAATGAGATTTCGACTCATAGTGCCGGATGTGGTCCTCAGGTTCGGTCCGAGTGCGAGTGGAGTAATCGCAGCCCATTATTATTGGAATGCTGGCCTCGCTGCTCAAGAACTTCAGACTGCTGCTGGGGCGAAGTCTACGAGAAACCGGCCAAGCGCTGGACAGGGTGGGGTGTCGCTGGAGCAGGGACGTGGGCTACCTCGAGCGCCTCTCTCGCCACCGCACTCTGATGCCTATAGACGAAATCTGGCCCAGTCACGGAGCCTCATTCATAGCCCCCAGCGCCTCTCTAGTAGGCGACGTTCAAGTGGGCAGCGACAGCATCGTCTGGTACGGCGCAGTGCTGAAAGGCGACCAATACGGCATTCGCATCGGCGACTCGGTGGTAATTGGCGAAAACACCTCCATCCGCAACTACCAAAACATGCCCAACGGACTGCCCCACAGCACCACAATCGCTGACAACGTAGTGATTGGCGCCAATAGTGTGCTGTCGTCCTGCACCATTGACAGCTACTGCAGAGTGGGGGCGGGAGCAGTGATTTGTCAAGGTGCGCGGCTGGAGAAGGGGTGTGTGGTGTTGCCGGGAGCGGTGGTGTCGCCTGGAGGCTTTGTGCCTGCCTATACTGTGTATGGAGGCAGCCCGGCCCATTTTGTTAGAGACGCTGGGGAGGAAGACTTCACCGAGTTCGCGAGATTATTAGGAGAAGAGAGAAGTGCTGGAGAAACTCAGGCCTCACTGCTTAAGGCTCTAGGCCACTAGGCACTTTCCCATAGTCGCAGCATCTACCAGGCTAAGTCGACGCACAGCAAAGCTCTGCTTCACATATAAATCGCATTTGATAGGAAATGTGATCTGCTTAAAACTAGCCTGCGCCCATCCGTAGCACAAATAGGTAATACGGCAGCACGCCTCCTTCCAACGTCTTCACCTCATACGTCCAACTCAGTCCCCACTGCATCAACACCGGCTTTCTGAAGTGAGGCTGCTGGAAGGACACCTGCAGCAGCCTCCCTGTCTCCTTCAACACCCTTGCCACTCCCTCACAGTAGGCCCTGCACCGCTCCAGCACTGCTTCCTGAGGGTTCCAAGGGTCCTCCGTGTCCACTTGCAGGACCTCCATGGTGGCTTTGTCCAGCACTACGTCGAAACTGTGAGGCGGGAATTGCAGGGAAAGCATGTCCATTTGCAGCCCTGGGTGGGACTTACAGAGCATGTTGGGCTTGTCGTGGTGCTTGGCTTGCATGCGCTCTACGACTACGGCGGATATATCGATGTTTGTGATGTTTTCATAGCCGGCTTCATATAGGTCTGCACTGAGGCTGGAATTACCGGCTCCCAGGACTAATATGCGCTGAGTAGGTAGCAGCAAAGGGGTCAGAACTGGACTCAGCGCCTGATAAGTGAGCAGCCAGTCATAGTTCTCTTCCCGTCTATATCGTTCGTCCCAGTAGTCCGTCCTCAGGTAGTCCTTATTGTCCTCCGGAGTCTCCATAGCTCTACGCAAGAACTATTAGAACTGCTGAGAGCGGAAAGGCAACTGCAGAGGCTGGCAGACCTGGCAGTAGATGTACTGCAGTCCTGGCAGTCCTTTCCCACAGCGCTGACAGGCTGTGATAGGAAGGAAATCACTGGAAGTGCGCCAGGTGCCGCTTTGCAGCTGGCCCTTGAGTGTGCAGAACCCGCAGCTTTTATTGCCGCTGCAAGTGCAGGAGTACCAGGAGACACTTCTGCTCTGGCCTGAGCCTTTGGGTCTGTGGCAGGAAGAACAGATAGGGGACAGACAGCTATTGTACTGGAAGCCGCAGTTGCACTGCCAGGTAGTGGACAGAGGGGGCTGGTGCAGGTAGCATGCTTCTGGTCTACAGCGGTGTTGACATTCATAGCATTTCCAGGGGTACTTGACCTCGATATAGGCTTCCAAAGCCTGTCTAGACTGAGGGTCATTCGCAGCTATGCAAGCACTTAACTGCCTTTGCACCTCTTCATCCTTCCCCAGACTATCACAGTTATCCACAGGACAATAAGCCGAATTCCCAATACATGCCTCACATATGTAGTGTCCACAGGTGCAAACAGCCGGCTGTCTCGTAGCCTTCTCACAGCGACCACAGCAGAACTCCATATTACCTACACAGTCAGTCTCACTGCACTTTCCAATGTGCAGAGTCGAAGGCGTTGCAATTGCCCTCTTCCGGCTCGTCCTTTAGCTCGTATTCGCACTCGTCTTCCTCGTCCAGTGGACATTGCTGGGGAAACGGAGACAAACACAGAGAGGTGAAGTCGCGTTTCTGCTGTATGTCGAGTCTGGGCTGAATCACAGTGGATGTGAAGTCTTTCCACCCTTCGATTCCCTCCAAAGCCTGCTTTAGCAGAGGGAATTTGAGGCTGGAGGTCATTAATAACTCTGTAATTCGCACGATGTAGCCGTAGTTGCCGGGCCGGACGAGTTTCCCTGCCCTAGAGACTTCCTTCTCAGCGGCTGCCAAGTGCTGGGGCAGACCTGAGTCCTGAGCGATGGAGGGACAGTCTCCAGCCTCTAAGGCGCCCTTGACCAGGCTGAAGTAGGCGTGGTGGAACAGGGAGTGCCATTCGAAGTCGAAGAAAAGGTCAGTACAGAGGCGGAACGCAGAGGTGGCAATTACCGCCTGTGCGAGAGAAGGCAGGGCCATTAGTGCTGCCAGCAGTTCCACGCACTTCAGCCGCACCGGCCCCAGTCGCTCCAGCGTTTCTCCCAGGGGGAACTGCAGCGTCTGACTGCACGGCTGCTCCAAGAGTCGGATCAGCACTGCAATGGTCTGCGAATAGAGCTGAGTCATCACTTCTAGTGCACTTCCACAGGCTTTTGGAAAGACTCCTGCAGCGATTACAGCCTTTACAGTGGCTAAAGCGGAAACTCGCATATAGTCCTTTCCGTACTCTACCAAGGCAAATAGTCGCTGCAAGGATTCCGGACAAATCAGTGGACTGAGGCGCTCCACCCACCCTTCCAAGTCACATTTCTCTACATATTCACACAGAAGTGAACAGGCATTCACTAGAGCAACCGCTTCCAGCGTATTTAGTCGCTCTATTAGCCTTGAAACCACCTGCAAGCCGCATGGTGGGAAGTGACTTTGAGTCAGCAGAGCCAGGCAAGTGTCTGTGAGACTGCGACTGTCGAGGCGATTTAGCCACAGTGGCTCTGGTAGTAAGGCCGTGGTGGTCTCTTTCGGACGTAATTTCACTAGAGCGCAGGTCAATTCCGCTGTGAAGGCTTCTGAAGCTGCTGTTTTGCAGTCCAAAGAGCCTTTCAATAAACTGAAAAAGGCAGCATCTAGGTTGACAGTGCAGGCCGAAAGTTGGCTTATAAAGAGAGTCGCTTGGCTCCAAGCCTGTTCCTCCTGTCTGTCTAGCGCCTCCAGCGTGTCTCGCAGGCGCACACCCAACTCCGGGCCCTCCCGCAGCCCCCATCCCTCATCAGTCATAACTAAAGGCTTTACACTAGGATCGGCCGGGAATGCGATCCCCCCTGTCCTCATCCTCCCAAGACACGTTGGAGTCACTGCCGATGGAACTCTTTACTGCTGGGTTCAGTATGCTGCGGATCGCTAAGTCTTCATTGTCAGCGGGCCTGAGCACAGGACTCATAACCTTGCGAACTGGCCAAAAGGTATACATGCAGGCGACATCCACTGAGAAGTTGCACACCAATTTGTTGATAAGCCAAATAAACGCGTTGCCTATATCTTGGTCAGACTGCATGGAAGTTACAGGGAACAGGCCTAAGCAGTGCTTGTTGGGCCGCGCGATGTCGCTGTAGGTGTCGTAAATCAGCTGTAGGAAAGTAGAAATCAGGATGATCACTATCACGGTCCATAGCTTCACTTCTCTGCGCTTAGTCAGGGTCTGGGAGTTGCGGTTTAGGTAGTGGGAAGCGAAGACTCCCACTACCACTAGCAGTAAACTCACAGCACATGCGCTGGCACGCATAGCGAGCCACAGAGAAACTAAAGGAAAACGTACTTTTGCAGTAACTGCCGTCTGGATCAGCAGTCATTTGAATGGAGAAGTAGACTGTGAAGCCACTGAGGTAGAGTAAGTTGATAGTGGTTAGGACGTAAACAGTGATGCGGATAGCGTGAATTCGGCCCATGATTTGGAAGGTGTGCAGCGTGAAGTAGTAAAAGATGCACGTGAAGAGTAGAAACTGCGAGTAGTCAAATAACAAATGCAGCACAGGCGAAATTTTACCCGGCAGTAGACAGTGCAGAAACATCGCTAGGTTTTCCAATCCAATCGCATAGAAACTCGTAGTCTTGCTGTTGTGCCAATGGCCAGGCTTGCGCAGTCGTCGACGGAGTAGCCACCCCTGGGTAGGCAGTACTATGACAAATAGGACGCCTAAGTCTAGCAGGGCAACAAGGCCGAATACAGTGCAAAGGGCTGGCCCACCTATGGACAGGCACACGTCCATTTTCACAGTCTACCAACTGGGACTTTCAAACCTCTATAGCTGGCTTGCAGCACTCTATATGCATAGAAATTGTGAGGCGGAGGAAAAGTGGGACGAGGAAGAATTCTTAACTCGATAAATTGGCATCAGTTCTCATCCCTCTCTTCTATCCACAGCGAAAACTGCAAAAATCTCGTTTGTCATCAAAGGATCTGGAAATATTTGAATAAGCTGACTCTCCATAGACAAAATCTACGTATATAGCTTCAATGTCACTACTATGGTAGCTAAGATCCTCTATAGATCTCCTCTTCGAAGGGTCATTTCTAGGACCACTTCAGCGGAAATCCTGCTTTTCTGTATCTATACAAAGGACTTATTGTCTAAGTGGAGAGAGCCATTAGCGCGAAATGTTGGGTTTGTACCTTTAGCGCGACAATCGCGTATCGACCTTGGGTCCTAGTCTTGCCCCTTGAGTCTCTAGCAGTAGGGCACTAATAGACCAGCAAAGCGAGAAAACGGGTATGGAGGAAGGAGGAAAAGCTCTGAGACTGACTCGCTAGAATCACTGGCTTCCTAATATGTGACTTTGCTGACTTGAGTACTTAACTAGAGGAAATGAAGTATCTGTCCCTTTCGTGTTTCCCTCTTTTCTTCGTCTGTTACCCCAGGGTGTCCCTACTTCTGCTGGCCTCTCTTCCATCAGATAGACCTGCACCCACTACAGCTTATGAGGTCCTCCCATGCAGTATACGAACGACCTCTCAACAAGCTCTTTCAGGCTGTATATCCACTCTCTCTAGAGATAGCCGCAGGTAGTAAATATCCCTATGACGGAAGTGGACAAGGCGCTGCAAGTCTTCACCCAAGCAGAAGACTCCGCCCTCTCCAAGCTCTGCACCCGCATCGAGTCCGGCCGCCTCACTCTAGCCCCCACCCGCACCGTCCTTTCCCCTGTCATCACCCAACTCCGCGCCCAGTACTCCGAGTCTTTGGATCGCATGATAAGGGTCAATCGCCTGAGGGAAACTGCCCGTCTGAAGGCGGTGCTGCAGCAGAAACTCACTCATGTGGAGCAGCAGATCGACTTCCTCAATGAGTTCGATGACCCGGTGTCCAAGAAGACTGTCAGTACGTTCTATCGGGCGGACCGCAGGGCCTTTTATAGGGAGGAGGAGAAAAAGACGAAGGAAACTGCGGAGTTCGCGAAAAGACTGGCAGAGGAACAGCTGGAAAGACGCTTAAAGCGCAGACAAGAAGCCAAGGAACTCATGGCAGCCGCCCGCTCCGCCCAGCAAGCAGCCCAGACCTCCCTCCAAACCCGCAAAGCCGAGGCCCTCACCCAGCTCAAAGAAGCAGAAAGGACCAAGTTCGAGCAACTCGCAGAGGAGAGGAAGGCCTACATGCAGTCAATAGCGCAACTGCCCACTCGCCACAAGACCAAAATGCCTGCTTCACACACTCAGCCCAGACGTGCAAAGCCTGTGAAGCCGGAAAGCTGGGTAGAAGTGAGGCAGCATATGGACAAGTATGACGAAGTCAAGCGAAGTAAAGGCGAAAGTGAGAGTTTTGATACTGGGATTCTGAGGAATCAGCCCTCGCCCACTCACAAATATTCCTACAATCGACTCCTAAACGTGCTGAAAGAGGAAGAAAACGAGGAAGAAGCAGTCCAGGCTCGAGAGAGAGCGGAAAGAGCGAAGCGACTGGAGCTGAAAAAGCGGTACGGAGTGATAATAAAGGAAATGTACGCGCCTACAGTGGACCCAGACCTGAGGCAGCAGGTGGAAACCAGGTCGCACATGTTCGCCAAAGGCTCCAAAAGCCTGCAAAGCCTTAGAGACACGAGGACTGAGCGACCCAAGCCCAAACTAGACCATATCTACCCTCGGATAAGGGCGAAAGAGAGCGAGGAAAGGCTGCCTGAGCAGGAAAGCAAGAGAAAGCCGCAGGACTACTTGGTGACTCTGAGGAAAAGGAAGGCGGAGGAGCAGGGCACAGTGCTGAAGCAGTTGCTAGCTGCAGGGAAGCAGCCGGAGGACCTAGAGCATCGAGAGAAACTAGTGAAAAGACTGGATGTGCTCAACTCGCAAGGACTGTCAGCCCTGGAGTCGGTCTCCACTGACCTGCTGGCTTCTGTGAAGGCCAAACTGGCGCAAGTCCAGAGCTCTCCCAAGCCTAATTGACCAGATTAGTTAACTCTAACCTGCAGATTTCACTACTGCAGTTTCGGCTCGCAGTAATGAAGACATGACTGCTGCCATGTATATAGTCCTATATTGTGCATTAGGTGACTTTAGTTCCAAGTAGTTCAGAGATCTGAAGGCTTTTGATAGAAAGATGTCTCTATAAGGCATATCGATTAGTCCATTCGCTATTCTTCAGATAGTAGGAGTTCTGGCTTCAGTATGAGTACCAGCAACTCTGGATATATTTCTCTCTATTCCAG
>Ga0247837_1001948_pt1 | contig 40598 bp, 26 predicted proteins | sample LaCtaG_2_FD_187115 | JGI IMG/M metagenome (GOLD analysis project Ga0247837, IMG submission 187115) | Freshwater microbial communities from meromictic Lake La Cruz, Castile-La Mancha, Spain - LaCruzMarch2015_14.5m | ecosystem: Environmental > Aquatic > Freshwater > Lake | place: Spain: Castile-La...
CTGTGGTTCCCTTCGCTGGTTATGTGTCTTTTCCCACTGTCCACCCTGCTAAGGCGCAGGAAAGCAGCTGGGTGTCCACAGGCGACCTTTTCCAAATCCACAAAAACACTGAATTCGAGTATATTTGCCGCTCAGAACAGCCGCTCCCCACCACCCCGCCTCAGTACCGCTCCCGCATCGAGCAAAGGCTGAAAGTCTGCTTCGGAGTGCAGGACTGCTGGGTCCGTCTAGTCAACCCCAGCCCCGTCCGAGTGGTCTGCTTTGTGCAGGTGCACAAGCAGGCCGTCGACAAGTGGCTGCAGCAGGAAAGGTCGAGAAGTGGGGGAAATGAGGGCTTTGCGGAGATATTGATCAGTGATTCTGACCTGAGTATGGACGATATTGTGATGCACAATGATATCTTTCGGGAAGAGTTCGTGGAGAGTGTTCGATCTGAGGCTATAAATGCCTATGGACTGCGGAGTTTCGAGGTGCCGCTGGAGATGTACTGTCTCCTGCACCCGCCGGACGCGAACGACGAGAGGAACGCGGACGCTTGGAAGCGGCAGCGGGACCACTACTTGGAAACGCTGCATTTAATAGGGCGAATTAGCTAAAGTCTCGGTTAGGACAGACTTTCGGAGCGATCAGAGTCCAGATGTAGAGTAGGAAAGTGACCCATTGGGCGGAAAACTTGATCCAGACGCTGCTCCACTCACTGCTTAGGCCTTACCTGGACTCAGCCGTGCCTCCAGCTACCTTGGCGGCACCCCAGTTGGTGAGCATCATGCCCATGTAGAGGGACAGCAGCAACATGAGTGCGTGGAAGTAGACCAAGCCGCGGTCCCGCTCCTCTTCCGTCTGTCCGCTTTCGTCTTCCTTGGCGAGCACCTGGCCTGCGACTGCCTGCACAGGCTGTTGTTCCGTCCCAGGCGCCTTATCTTTCGTCTGAAAGGCGATATAAGCCACCACAATGAAGGTCACAGCTACACTGAAAGCCACAATTACAGCAGTGGACTTGTCATCATTCCAGTCATTGCAACTAGAGTCCGGCTCACTAGCCAGGGCCAGCCAACTCAAGTACACACAGTACAGGTTCACAGCGGAGCTAGTGAGCAGAGACCCTTCCACCCAGCCACTGATAGACAGCACTGTGAACAGTATGCCCACGACTAGAGTCAGGGTGATGAGGGCGATGTTCATACCGCAGCTGTCTGTGGTGGAGAACCAGAAGTAGTTCAGCACGGTGATGGTCAGTGCTGCGATCCACATAGCGCCTGAGAAGAAGAACAGCCAAAACATCCAGAAGCCGGAGTTAGTTTGCTCATAGTTCTCCACCCACTTACCATTCCACGTATATGCGAAATCCACCAAAATCACCACTTGTGCGACCAGATACAGACAAGAAGCCACTCGACTAATTTCTCTATACACGTTGAAGAACTCGTTCGGAATCATAAGACAGACGATAAAGAGAGCCGCAAGGCTGAGGGCTTTCAACACCCAACAGCCCTCGTTTATCATCTCTGAAAAGGCTCCGGTGACCAGGGAACACAGCAGCATTGCCAGGTGGAAAATGACAAATGCGAAACTGAGTCGATAGTTCGACTGCACTCCTAGACAGGCTCCGTGGTCCTTGCAGTCTGCCTTCTTGCTTACCTATAAAGAGGCGAAATGGCTCCATGATGGTGCTGCCGTAGAATAGGAACAGCAGGCCTAGTCCGCATCCCAACACGTATAGGATCAAAAAGCCCATTCGACAGTGCTGGCCCTTGCTTGTGCCGCAGCAACGCATGCAGACTCCACAGAGACAGCTGCAGCAGATCTCGCCTGCACAGCACAGTGCTCCTGCCGCCACTCCTGCCATTGTATAATGTCGACACATGGAGAAGCTAAAGACTTACGTCTGCTACGTAGGCTTTCGTCACCTGCACAAACTCCTGCACCGACATGCCTAACTTGAGTTCCACCTCCCCTCCGCCCATCCAAAAGTAGGCAGGCTGCAGCTCCGTCACTCTGGCAGTGAGGATAATAGGCATCGCAGACTTCATAAGGAAGGGAGTGGTGGCGTTGTAGCCGTACCCAGTCAGACGCTGTGCCTCGCTTTCATCTGCCAGCCGGAAGTGAAAGTGCTTTTTCGACACTTTCGCCTTGGAAACGTGGTCGTTTTGCAGCTGTTTCATGAACTTCATCACTTTTTCCGCGTTCAGCTTGTCTTCGTACTGAATAATGACCGCCACATAGCGGAAATACCAAGGCTCGGCCGAGTACTCCTCACTATACGCCGAATTCTCCATAACAATCGTCTTGCAGAGGTAAAAAGTGCTCGGCGCCTGCAGGAATTCCCTCCTTTTGGCCAGCGTCCACTCATAATAGTCCCCCGGAGTCCTCTTGATATACGCACTCCTCAGCTTCAGGCCTAGGAAGTACCCTCTCAAGTTCGCCTCCACTTCCGATATCGGCAGTGCAGCTAGTCGCGCTAGCACGCCCTCCATATATATTCCCCTATGGACTCTGACGTGGAGTATGTCCTGCTGCAAAAGAAGGAATGCCACGTGTATCAAATCCCGCCTGCGAGAGGTACGGCTGGACATTACTCCGAGGACTGGACGAACCATATATTCACAGGGAAGCTGAGGATTGTGTCGCAGAGGAATCAGTGTGTGGTGCAGGTGCTGGATGGACAGAATCAGCTGTATGTGGCGTGTCCGGTGGACCCTTTGAACCTGGCTGCGGCTGTGGAGAGGACGACGGATAGCTCCAGGTTTTTTGCTTTGAAGGTGAAAGGCCCCAGTGGACAGTACGCCTACGTGGGTTTAGGCTTCGCAGAGCGCAACGACGCCTTCGACTTTTGGGCCGGACTGCTAGATTTCCAAGGCACTGTAAAGGCAGACGTAGCGCCCACTCCAAGCCAACCCATGGATTTACGATTTAGGGAAGGACAAACCATATCCCTGGGCAAGGCAGGGACAGCGCCGCAGGCTGCAAAGGCAGGAAAGCCAATTCCGCGCCTGGCACCTCCACCCAAGTAGTTAGAGTCTCGTAGCTGCTATGCCCCTAGCAAGACTCGATGGTCAGACTGGGACTGAAGGCTGTGAGAGGCAGTGTGGAGGAATTACGACTTACAGGTAAAATGAATCTATCTGATAGGAAGGAATTGAGGCGTTTGTAGGTCTTCTGGAAACTTGTATGAGTGACTAGCCTGCTTCGAATAGGAGATATAAGTGTCAATTTTTGGACTTAAGGGATTGTTTTCCTTTAAATTGCTTTGGCTAATCCAAGTTCTGTAGGCAAAAATAGCCGCAGTTTCCATAAAACCCCGACTTTTAGCAATGCTCGATTACTCCTAAGTCTAAAAAGCGCATATGGGACCACAACGAATTCTATGAATATCAAAATCTCCTATTTCCACTGTACCTATTCAGCTCTATTCCTACGAACCAAATGTCTCCTCTGCTTCCAGTTCAGCAGCATAAAACGACTTTTTAGCTAGAAATTACTTTTATTCCCTAATCAGGTGTTTTCAAACACTAGGCCGTAGCAGGGTATTTGCTCAGTGGGAGAGTCGCTTTGGCTGGCACAGCAAGGCAGAAATGTAACTGGAGAAGTATCACAGACGTCACCAATTCAAGCCTCCGGCAGCCATAATATTTCCACGTCAGATACCCTTCTCTCCTCAGACCACAAGCCAAGTAACTAGGTCCCCGCTGTTAATTCCTCCATCGCCCCAAGTTGTCCTTATAAAAAAAGCAATGCGCGAGAAATGTTACAAGTGTCCAGTGCAAGAGTGTCGACAGCACTACGCTACTCGCTACAACGTGCGCAGACATCTAAGCAGCGCACACCCCGGCTTTATCCCGAATGAGTGTCCGCGATGCCAGCGAGTCCTTTCCTCGCGCCAAAACCTGCGCCAGCACTTGGCTATCCACACTGGTGACCGCCCCTACCAGTGCCAGTTTTGCCTGCAGTACTTTCGCCAGAGCAGCCAGTTGTCGCTGCATCGGAAACAGCATTATATGGAGGCGAGGGAAATGCCTGTAGCCAAGGTATGCTCTAGACAGCTTACGCAATTGCTGGCGCAGACTGGAGTTTCTGCGGAATTGAGGGATACTGAGATGCTGCAAAAGGCGATTTCGGAGGGTTTCAGACTGCCGGACCTGCTTAAGGAACCGCAAACGGATACAAGTCACATAGCTACCATTTGGTAATAAGGCAGTGCGTCCAGCACATTAGTCCTTAATAGCTTTCCCAGGTGAGTCGAAACTCGTCACTGGCTTTCTGTTTTCAGTGCGATTTTAAGCGATTTCAGTAAACATTTTACCGCGATAGAATAAAACAGCTAAATTTAGAATCAGTCCTACAAGTCTCTCTAAATCACTGACTTAATGCTATGAATAAGGCTACAATTCGGGAGAATAGTGATTGCATTTCTGTGCAATCTAAGTGTTCGGCAAATGAACGCAATAAAGAACTGTGTTAATCTACCCGCCTGCACTACAAAGTGCTTCTTTTGAACTGGTGACTAAGTCTCGAAGACAAGTCCGTGAGTCTTTTAGTCGAAGTCCCTCCCTCCCCAGTTTTCTCTGCGAAACTCGGACTAGTGCCGTCCTCTCTCCTATGCCAGGACTGCTCAGAAGATACTGTCCCTGTCTGTCTGGGCACTGCAAGTCGATAGTGTGTGCTTGCATGTTGCAGCGGCGCTTTCTGTGCACTGCTCCTCTGCTGATATGTGAGCGGCAGCTTCTCGTTGTCCAGAATATTGGTGAAGTCGTGCATCGACCTGGAGCTCGTTCTCCTTTTGCTGGCCTCGGAAAAGGACTCAACGGCAGGCTCCACAGGGGACGGAGTAGTGGAGGGGCCGGGAGTCATATGAGCGGACTTGGCTCCACTGCTGGAACTAGGCGATATGGGCGGTGCCTTCTCAATATTAACATAGTGGACCTTGGAGTCGGGGTCTGGAGTGGTCGGCTGCCATACAATCTTCTTCCTTCTTCCGTGGTGTCGGATATTTTCCACAGTGCTTGTTTCGATGGAGTCGAGTTCGCCCTTCGCATCCTCTGCAATTGGAGATGGTGGCAGAGAGGGAATTTTGAGGACTTCTGCGAGTTTTGCAGACTCGGAAAGACGCAGAGGAGACGCAGGTCTGAGAATTGTGATTTTGATGTGAGTGGATCGGCCTGGATAATGATGATCTTTGGAGGTGGCGCTGGCACCCATCGATTTTATTTTCACTAGAAGGCTGGAGTGGCGAAAAATAGGCACAAAATGGGACAAAGTAGCCGGGTTTGTTTAGCCTCTGACCTCTGCTTAGATCTTCTTCGCCTAGCGCTAAAATGATGGTCCAGCCTTCTAGCCGGACTAAGAATATGGCCGCAAGTGACGTCCTTCCACCGATTTCAGCCACCCACCCCCGCTCCCCCTCTCTGCAAGTCCCAGTTCCCGCAGCAGACGGCTGTCCAATGGACAACCCCGAACTACCTCCAGTGGGCGAAATGGAGCACTTCGTAGCCAGGTGCTACTGCTTCCTGTGCAACTGCGGGAAGCACACCTGTCCTGCAGCTGCCAGGAAGAGGACGGAGTTCCTCAAGTCGATGTATGACACTAACTACAAGGTGGCTTACTACCGCAAGAACGGACTGCCGGGACTACCGCTTCGTCTAGAGGAGTACAGAAACCGCTCGATTCCTATGGACTTAATGACTATCAAGCAACGAGACTACCTGCCGTTTAAGGTCCAGCCTGAGCGCAGTTTCAAGCCGCACAGTGCCTTGCAGTCAGTTCAGTTCGTCTGTCGGAGTTCCTACCAAGCCAGTTTCCCCAACTGGGGACCCACCGAAGTGATCCGAGTCAAGCCTTTGAGTCTGCCGTATCGAGGGGACCAGGTCAAGATAGAGCCGAAGTCCACCTATGGACATGACTTCCTGCAGCCGTTGAAAACGTCTGATACGTTTGAGCAGTTTGTGAAGTCTGCGAGGGTGGGGACGACGGCTGTCAGCACAGGGCCGATGGCTGCTGGGACGGAGTTCTATGGGCAAACCACCACTATGAGGAATTTCAAGTCGCTCAAGAAGATCCCCAGACCCGTCATCGAAGACCACCACGACGAATACCTCTCCATCGAGTCCCCCAAAACCCACTTCATGACCACCTACCGCACCGACTTCTTCCAAAAGCGTCTCAACCTGCGGCCAATGAAGAAGAACCAAAGCCAGGCCGCCCTTAGCTAATAACCCCGCCATTGCCTCGACTTATAAATGAGCCAACACATCGATCTACTGGAGATGCCTGGACTGTGGACCGCCACACCTACCCAGCTCTCCAACGGCCTGCGCTTCAACATATACGTCGACCCTTCCAAGCAGTTCTTTTCCCTGTCGCCGGTGACTACGGTGGAGAAGCTGAACGCGTGGTACAGTCTGCAGTGTCAGTTGGCTGCGAAGACATATGCACCTGCAAGCGTCAAGGAAGCAATTCGGATGCGGGAAATGACGTGGAGTGCTCAGCACAAGCAGCCAGCAGGCAGCTGGGAAGTCGAGGAGTGGCATCTGACAGCCTAGTAATATGGATGAGGGCAGGAGGCCGGGCCCAGCACTTCTAGCTATCATTGACGAACTGCTGGTAGATGTAGCCAGCGTGCCTTCCACTCCCCCGAAGTCCCCAGACCCTCCAATCTGTCCGAAGTCCGCTACTAAGAAGATAACTCCCAGACAGTTTGAAAGGACTGTGTATGCACGCATGAAGGGGAGTGAGCGCAAAACACGGGAAAGTCACCTCAAGTCGCAACTCAGAGCGGAGGAAAAGCTGCTTAAGGAGGCTTCTGGACACCCGGTGATCAGCCAGGATGCGAAGGAACTGAAACGACCGCCGCTGTACAGCAGGTCTATTGAACTGGAGAAGGAGCTGAGGACGAAAAGGGAGAAAATCCACCAAGACAAGCTGATTGAGGAGCGGGAAATCGAGGAAAAGATAGTTGAGCAGGTGAGGGAAAGGGAAAAGAAGGCGAAAGCTGCCTGTCGCAGAAACCCGAAGGAGTTCTTCGAGTATAACCGCGTGGAAGTCGAGCGGAGAGAGAAGCAGTTAGCCACTTTGAGGGCGGAAAAGGCAGCCAAAGAGCTAGCCGGGCTCAACTTCCACCCCAACATCAGCCAAAAAAGCCGCGTTTTGGCCCAAAAGAAAGGCTCCTTCCAGCAACGCTTGCAACTAAACGCCCAAGTGAAGCAGGCGAAGTTAGCTTCTCTCTGTGCCAAGTACACTCCCTCCTTCCAGCCCGTCCTACCCCCCTCTCACCCTTCTCTCAACACAGAGGTCTTCACCCGGCTCTACACGCCTCGACGTCGCTCTGAGTCGCCTAAAAGACGGCACAGTCTGGCGGACCCTGACTCTCCTTGGCACACCGACCGCACTACGATAGTAATCACTGAAGACTCAGATGAAGAGGGCTGAGACTGCTTAGTGCTAGCTGTGATCTGATGGTGGTAAATGGAGCACTTGGAGAAGGTCAAGACCCGGACAGTTGATCTCTTCAAGAAGGTCACTGAGAAGTACGGATATGCGAAGCCTGTGGCTGCGATAGTAGGCGGGTTGTGGCTGTTTAACAAGTTGTTGGTGAGATTTGGGTTCTTCATGAAGAAGCAACTCAAGGGAGAAGTGGTCTTTATCACCGGGGCTGCGTCGGGCATAGGCAAGCAAATGGCCTTTATGTTCGCACTGCAAGGGGCGAAAGTGGCCCTCGTAGACCTGAACCTATCAGGTGCAGAGGAAGTGGCTAACCTCATCAATGAGCGCAAGGGACAGGCATTAGCAGTGTATTGCGACGTGTCTAGTTACGACTCTGTGCACGAAGCTGCCCAAACAGTCCGCGAAAGATTCGGTGTGCCCACTATTTTGATCAATAACGCTGGGATTGTGTCTGGACTGAAGTTCCTGCAGGGGGACTTAGGCCGGATGGAAAAGACAATACAGGTGAATCTGACCTCTCATCTGTACACGCTGAAGGAGTTATTGCCGGATATGATCAGAAACGATCACGGACATGTAGTGACTATAGCGTCTATGGCTGGGTTCATAGGGGTCTCAGGCATGGTGGACTACTCTGCTTCTAAGTTCGGCGCTGTGGGCCTCAACGAATCTCTCCGAGTCGAGCTGAAGTTGATGCACTCCAAGGTGAAAACGACCTGCGTCTGTCCCTACTACATCAACACTGGTATGTTCCACGGCATTTCCCTCGCCCACCAGTGGGCCTTTCCCCTACTCGACGAAGGCTACGTCGCCCGCAGAATAATTCAAGCAATCAGACAGGAAACGGAAGTGCTGATTTTGCCTTTCACAGGCATGCTAGCGAGCGTTCTCAAAGCTGCAGTGCCGGCCTGGTTCTCAGACTGGGTGCTCAACTTCCTAGGCCTGAGCACGGCTATGGAGACCTTTAAGGGCCGCGCCTAGTCACTAACTCCCTTTAGTTAGGTCCCAATCGACTTCTAGGCACTTAAACGAGCGATTAGCTGTTGGTAGAAATCCGCCCTTTTCCCTAAAGTCGCATTGACTAGGCCGGTTGGAATGCTGCCCTGTGCATCCGCTAGTGCCACGACTAGTAAATGAGTCTTGCCCGGGTCGTCCTCCATAGGCTCAAATACATGCAGGGAGTACTTCAGTATAGAGCGGACGTAGCCAGCCACTGGAGCGTACTCCGCCGCCTCTACAGATGTGTCAATCAAAGCGAAGCTGTCCTCGCCGACATCTAGAAGCAGGGAAAAGTATAGCGAATCCCGAGGACTGATGCCGAGAACCGGAGATTTGATCCTCGAGTAGCACAACTTCGTCCTGTCGTTGTATCGAATTGGGTAGATTTCCGATTCGAACAGGTCAGGCAGCAGTTCTGCACAGTGCTCTCCGAAGTGGTCATAGAACAGGTCTAGCACCGCCTTCGTGCCTTTGGGGATATACGCGTCTATCTTGATTGCGGCGTACCCCCCACTCATTACCTTCTTGCAAGCCACGAATTCAGCGGCGGACCGGACCACTTCCCAGCCACTTAAGTCTTGTGCTTCTTCGAAGGCTTGGCCGTAGGCCTTTTCGGCCAGGGACATGTACTCCTCCAGCCTGCTTTCCATCCCTGCCATGTATGGGATTAGCGGCTTAGGACTGTAGTGCCGGTAGTAACCCTGGAAAGCAGGGGTGGTCGAGAGATGGAAATAGCAAATGTGGGAGATTTGAATTGGTAATAGGAAAAGCGACGTTGAAATTGGCTAATTCTGATATACAGCAAATCGCTACATCTAAACAGTTCTATTGACACAACCTTCTTCCCGCCAAATCCGAGTACACTAGTCAGCCCAGTCCTCACCTCTCCCACCTGAGCATAGCCTTTCCTTAATCAATGCTAAATACGGTCCTAAGCCGTTTCCTTCCCTGCTGCAGCCTCAACTTCTCCTTCAATCTCCTATTTTCCTTCCTGAGTTCCACTTGACATCTCATCACATTTCCAATTTCTTCCGAAAGTGCTCGGATTTCCCCCTTCCTGTGGATGCGAGAAAGGAGCATCGCTCTACAGGCCTGGATTTCCTGGGAAAGCTGGGTATTTACTCACAGTTTGGGAAAGAAGGTGCTGGCTTTGTCGTATTTTCTCTCGTGTGGTAACAGACAAGGCAGCCATGGACTATTATAGTGAATGAGGAACTGCGAGGTGCGCTGAATTGGGAGTTGGTAGGTGCAAATCTTCCCACTTAAATCGAAATCGCTCAAACACATTCCACACCGCCAACTGATTATTCCCACATGTATGCTTTCATTAGGTATATACTCAACTACAATGTACAGAATTACGTATACGCTGAGTCCACTATAGACCGTGCTTGTCTGAGCCTCACCTTCAAATCTATCAACATCATCCTGATTTTCGCCTTCGACAGGACGACCTCCTCCTCTAAAAGCTTCTTTCTGGTCTTGCTAAAAGGCCGGTATTTCGCTGTAGTAAGTGTTTTCTTGATATTTGCGATTTCGACGCCTATTAGTTTCCTGCTCTTTTGGAAATCTGGGGTTATGCTGGGTTTGGGACCAGGGAGGGAAGTCAGGAAGGTGTCGATCCGGTGCAGGTATTTGCCCTGAGGACTACTGGGAAGCGAGGTGGACAAAGGAGGCAGTTTCGCATAGGCTTTATCTTCACTTTTTGGCTTTGATTTCAGTCGTAGCACTCTAATTTTCCCAGTTTTGCCAATTTCTCCCTCTAGGTTCGACACCCCTTGGGATAGTTCTGCTTTGGAGGAATTGCTGCGTATTCTGCCCAGGCTGAATCTTCGCTTCCCCGAGTGTGCTGTCCCAGCCATCATCCCAATAATATGAAAAAGGAAGACAGAGTGACCCGCTGGTCCAAGCTTCTCGGCATTGACGTCACTGCGAAGTCCAGTGCCGGCCTCGACTACTTCGTCGAGCACTCCAAACTTGACCCTCGGGAACAAGGTGCTATCCGGGCCGACTGTGAGTTACTGCAGCGGCGTCTTCACTACTTCAAGGAAACTGACCTGCGCAATACTCTCGAATTGCTGGCCAGTTATTACGTGCACACTGAGAAAGTGACCTACGCTTCTGGACTGCACGAGGTGTTGGCGCCTTTTTTCTTGATGGGATTCAGAAGTTTCAAAAGCGTGTATGCATGCTTTCTGGCCTTTGTGAAGAAAATGATGCCGAGAGTGTTTCTGCGGGAGGGGTCGGTGGAGGTGTCTTGCAAACTGCTGCACACCTTGCTGCTGTACCATGAGCCAGGCCTGTGCAGTGCCTTAGACGCCAGAATGCTCAACACAGCCAGTTTCGCTGAAAAGTGGTTTTTGACCCTATACGCAGACACCATAGACGTGCCGCTCTTGCTCGCCTTCTGGGAGTTATGTCTGAAGGAAAACAACGTGACCCTGCCCCACTTCTTCGCAGTGGTCCTCATCAAGCACCACAAAGACCAGCTCTTGTCCCGGAAATCCCCCAAAGAGCCAGCTCGAATCAACCTGACTGAGTTGGATTTGGACCAATTGGACGCTTTGTGCCAAGAAGCAATCACGCTCCAACTGCAAACGCCAGCCTCCTTTCTGCAGCTTATAGAGGCTTTAGTCTTCTCTCAGCCACAAGCGCAAGACCTGATGGTGCTCAACTCCCACTTCTCCCTATCTGTGACGCCCGAAGACATGCAGGCGCCGAAGCCTGGCATGGTAATAATCGACCTTCGGGTCGCTGCAGAGTACCAAAAAGGCCACTATCCTTGCAGTTTCAACATAGCAGCGGACTTGAACATAACAACTGGTAAGGAAGCAAGCAGCGGGCAGAGGAGTTATGGCATGTTCTGACTGGGTTTGCCGCTTACTTCGGTAACACTACGAACAAGACCTGCCACTTCGCCATTTGCTCGAGCGACTTAGGATCTGCGGCACTCGTTTGTGAGGATTTGGCACGGAGAGGAGTGGAACGGGTGAGTGTGATTAGAGGGGGGTTTGTACCTACGTCCACCGAACACGTGTCTGAGCATTGTCCGAGGTGTGAACTTAACCGAGACCTGTTCCACTCTGCGACTCACCCTGGGTCTTTGCCCCGGCATAAGAAGGTCCTAATGACCATGTGGTACTCCTACCTGCACGAAGACAACCCGTCCTCCCTCTCCACCCCGATCTCCTCCACTTCCAGCACTCCCAGAGGGCCCAGACCAGTCCCTGCCGTTCCCCTGGACACACTCAGTTCCGGGGAAAGCAACTCCACCCAACCCCACTTAGACACCTCCCGAATGACCATCAGAGAAGTCGTGCGACTAATGTGGACAAACGGACTAAAAGATGCAGAGGCCTATTTCGAGGAAAGGAAAGGAGTAGAGCCGCGCTGTGCCATCCACTCCGCCGAAGCAGCGTTTCTAAGGGCGCTACTCTCTGGGGATAAACCTGCCCGGTCGATCCCGTTGGAGAAATTAGCTACCGCTGAGCAACTCGTAGAGGCGAATTTCCGGAGGTTGGAGACTGCTGGAGATCAGGTGCTGAGTGTGCGCAGTGGCACTGTGTCGAAAGCAGAGGCGTTGACGATGATATTGAACGCGCAGCAGGCGCGGATAGCTACAGCGGCCTACGCTGAAACGCAGTTATTTCGCTCAGGAGCGCACATCCTGCACGAGGCCTACATCAAGGGGTCTCTCGCTTTCCGCAACTCTTGGAAGTTGTACCAAAAGTGCATCAAACTAACAGAAGCGCAAAAGACGCTGGAAAGGACTTATCTGACTCCTGAGGAAGTGAAGCAGAAAATCCCTCAAGACCTGGAAGACGACATCAAGAACTTGGTCAAGTTCGGACTAGGAGTCCTTGCTTTGTCGCTTTCGATGGCTCCTCAGAAGGTAGTGCGCCTCGCAAAGGTCGCAGTTGGTATGGACGCTGACCAAACTCAAGGCTTGAAGCTGCTTTATGAGTGCATTCAGATGAGAACCGGGCCCAGAGTTCCGCTTGCACTGCTATTCGTGCTGTTTTGGCTGCTAATCTACATCCCCGATTTCATCCCCGGCAAGGAAGACAGACACAGGGAAGCGGCGGACTTAGTGCGGCTGGGGAAAAGCCTGTGTCCTAGTGGGCCGTTCTTCTACTGGCTGGAAAGCTACCTGAAGCAGAAGCAAGGGCAGCTGCAGGCCTCACTGTCCTTCCTGGAAAAGAGCATTCGCCGCTGTCACTCCATAGGCTACAGTGAAGTTCCGTTGAGACTGATATTTGAAAAAGGGTGGATTTACTTCCTATGTCAGGACTGGCAGAGAGCCGCTCTCTACCTACAGCAGGCAGTGAAGGCTGGAGACCCCACTCCTTTGCCTCTACTACTCCTGGGCATCAGTTGCTGTATGATGGGAAACGGACATGAGGCGGAAGCCTGTTTCCTCAAGCTGCAAGCCCCGGAATACCAGCGCAACCTAATCGAGAAGTGGATCAGTCAGAAAGCGAAGCGGTTCCTCAGCCGCAAGTGCTTCACTCTATTCGCACTCGAAGTTATCTACCTGACCGACTACATTTCCTCCATGTCGACAGACTGGCACAACAGTGCGCTTGCCTTCCTCGACCTGGTCAACATCGACGTCCCGCCCTTGCCCCAGTCCCGGTCCTTTTTTTCCTTTACTAGGCCGGTGGATGAGGAAGCGGACGAATACGTCATTTATTTGCTGCTGCGAGGGACGGTGTTGCGCCATTTAGGTTTGCTGAAGGATGCGTCCACTGCACTGGAGTTGGCCATAAAGTATGCAGATTCGGTGCTGCATGAGTCATTTGTGATACCGCATGTCTACTATGAACTGGGGCAGGTTTATATCAAGGGGAGAGACTGGCATTCTGCAGCACTGTGGCTGGCGAGGTCGAAAGTTATGAAGAAGTACGACTTCCGGAAAAGCCTCACCTTCAAAATCGAAGCCGCCATCGAATTCCTCGAAAAGGAGGAAAAGAAAGAGTCCCGGCGCTAGTCTAAGCTTAGCTGAGCTTATTCTCGACCCTCCACTGCATCACGCACTGGTCATCTCCTCCAGTGGATATCAGGTACTGGCCATTGGGGGTAAAGCGCAGGTTCGTCACGTGGGAAGAGTGGCCTTTGCCCAGGACTCCTTGGGCGCCTTTCTTGAGACAGGGGTAGCGGTAGACCTTTACTAGGCCGAAATCGTCGGCTGTGGCGATGAGTTGGTATTCGTCGTTGCCGAATTTTTGGACAGAGCGACAGACAGCGTTGATGTCGGTGCCGTCGGATACGGGCGGGTAGATGCCCTGCACAGGCCAGCCTATGACTAGAGTCCAAGACGCCCATTCTTCATCTTTATAGGCAGTAGCGCCTCCTGTGACCTGAGCACCAGTGTCCCCATTCCAAAATAGAAGTTCATAAGCGCCGCAGTTAGTGTGCAGGGCGCTGCCATCCACCGACCAGTCTAAGTGCGTGATGAAGGAACTGTGTCCCTTGCACACTCCTTTGCGCTTTAGTCCGGGCACAGTGTATATATCTACGAAGTTGTCATGTGAGCCGACTGCCAACTTGTCCCCGCCTGGGGAAAACTTGATATCCGAGATTTCCTCATTTCGTTCCTTCTTCTGCTGCCTCACGCTCCAAGTATTAGTATCCAGCAGCTTAAAAGACCCGTCCTTAAACCCGACCGCTAGCATAGTCCCATCAGACGAGGCCGCCAAGCTCCTGGCCATCGCTCCCACTGGCACCTGTTCCGCCGGGTCAAACCTCACATAGCTGATTTGTCGTTTGGCGGCTAAGTCCCACACTCTCAGAGTGCCGTCATCAGAGCTGGTCGTGTACTTCGTGTCGTCTAGCACTGCCAAGCCCCACACTTCGTTGGTGACTGTGTTGCCGCGGGAGGGCGTGAAGTGGCCTTTCACGAAGCAAGTGGCTTGAGTGGGGGTTTGAACGCTTATTTCGAAGATTTCAGAGCCGTAGGTGCCTACTAATAGAGTGGATTCGTTGCTGTCCAAGATAGCACTGCGGACCATACCACTGACACAGTCATACCCTCGTTGTGACATATCAATGGTCTTTTCCACTCTCATGTTGTAGTCCATGATATTGATTTTCGCATCTTTTCCCCCTGAAACCACCTTATTCGGCCCACACCAGATCGAATCCACGGCTCTCTGGTGCACAGGGAAGGCCTTAATCGCAGAAATTCCCGACCACTTCACTATGCTTCCATCCCCAGCGCCCGTGAATACGTCCTGGCCATGTATCCCCATGCACAGCAAAAGGTTATTAAAAGTGCCGAAACTGCCTCTTTTGGCAGTCGCGGTTTTCCCAGCAATCGTCCAAATCTTATAGTGCTTGAGACCTACTGTGACCACTGTAGTTTCATTGAGGAACCCAAGACTGCTGACTACCTCTTGCCCGCCTTTCACACTGCAGGTCAGAACTCGACCGGAGACGTCGAATATGCCGAGACAGTGGTTATCGTCCATCGCAGCTGCCGCTAGTAAGGCTCCGGAAGGGGAAAAGCCTAATGCACTTATGCCGTTTTGCAGCTCTTTGCCTTTGTACGAAAAAAGCGTGTTCATACTCACAGGGTCCCAAACGTGGATATTCGGGTACCTGCCGACTTCCCCAGTCGCAGCGATTCGCCCTTCCGGATTCAGTGCAAAGGCAGTAATGTCGTCCACATGCCGAATGAAGAAGCTTTGAGCGTGCGCTTGCTTCTCATACACTATTCCCAGGGCCGCTGCATGGTAGATTATCCTGCCGTCTGGCAGGTACCTCAGGTTAGTCCGGCAGTCTTTGGCACGATATCCGTGCACCCACTCCAAAGTCAGCGTGATCGAAGGCGGCAAGTCTTGGTTTCTAGCGGGTTTCACGTAGGAAGAAGGAGCCTTGAGAGCGCCGATCCAAGGCTTCACAGCCATGAACTGGTCGCCTTCTCCCAACTCCTCCATTTCGAAGAAGTTCCCCATGTCGTTGCTTTCCATAGCCGCGTTTACCTTCTTTTTGGTCTGTTCCCGGGCTTCTTCATGAGGACGAGGCGCCTTGGGAGCCTGGCCGAACTCAGACTGCTCCGCCGCACTGACTTCCGACATGTCCGCACCCTCTGTAGGGTCGCTCCCCGCTATATCTGTGGTCCACACGAACACACATTTGTCGTTCCCGCCTGTGGACACCACATATTGATCCCCCTGGGAGAACTTCACCTTCGTAACATGTGAGGAGTGTCCCAAAAAGGTCTTACTTTGTTGCTTTTTCACCACAACAGGCCAGCGGAATAGATTAACTTTCCCAAAGTCGTCTGCAGTAGCTAGCAACTGCCCATTGCGGGACCTCATACAAGCGTTAATATCCGTCCCATCTGCGAATTCCGGCCATATATACTGCACTGGCCAGCCGAGGACGCAGGTCCAGGTGGCCCATTCCTCTGCTTTCACTGAGCTGGAAGCCACGTTGGACTTGCCTTCGACGTTTACGAATTTCAGCTCGTAGGCTTGGGAGTTGACAGCGAGGAGGGAGCTGGTGACTGACCAGTCTAAATGGGTGAGGGCAGAGGTCAGACCCGCGTTAATAATCCAGCCTTTGACCAACTTCGTCCCCTGGATTTTCACAATTTCCACTTTGGACGCCCCGCCATGCGCTCCGAAAGCCACAAACTGCCCATTGGGCGAAAACTTGATATCCTCAATCCAGCAATCCTTGCCTTTGAAGCTCGACTGATGTGTGCTAAGCGTGCTCAACGTCGATGCATCCAACAGCATCACCACTCCATTCATAAGTCCCGCAACTATGTAGTTCCCATCCAGAGACCAGTCCATAGCCCTTAAATCCTGCGGCAAAGGCTTAATTGCCAGGACCATGTTGCCTTCTTGCAAGTGCCAAATTCGGATGGTCTTGTCTCCGCCGCATGTGGCACACATCGGTTCTTGCGGGTGTAGACAGAGTCCCCACAGTTCGCCGTTGAAGTGGCCGTTTATGTAGGTTTCGGCAGTGCGCCAGGCCTGGATTTCGATGATTTCGCAGCCTCGAGTGCCGATTAAGAGGGTATTTGGGTCGGAAGGACTGACGTCAATAGACCGGGGAGCAGGGCCTAGAGAGTACTCGGTTAGGCTGAAGGTCTGTTTCTTAACGAATTGAGGGTCCCAGAGGATGACACTCCCATCTCCTCCCCCTGTAATTATGCGAGTTTCGTCAGTGTAAATAGCAGTCACAGGTCCATTATGCGCCTTCAAAGACTTCCCTAGCGATTTCCCATTCCACACCCATATATTGCCTTGGAAAGTTCCGGTCAGTATCGTATTTCTCAACTTCGCACCACACATCAACGGCTCAAACGGCTTTGTAGCATTCCCCACCGACCCTCTGGTCCCAGTCGCATTTTGCCCATTAATCGTAAAGAACTTAATCAACTTCGCTCCATACAGTGCCAACTCCGTAGGACTGATATACACACTTCCCACAATTGCGTCCTTATCCACCTTCACACTGCACTTTATGCGGTTCGCCTGCCAGTCATATATCACTAACGTGTGATCATCGTCCTCTCCTACAGACAGCAGATCTTTCCCATCAGGGGAGAACTCAAGCACGCGAATTGCACGTCTGTTGGAACTTTTCAGGCAGACTAGGACTTGGAAGGTAGTCGCGTTCCAGACGTAGATAGGCAATTCGCGAGTTTTGCCTACATGCGTCATTTGCCCTGTGGCCACTATTTCCCTTTGAGGGTGGATGGCTAGACTCACCACATCGTCGTCGTGGAAGTTGAAGAATTGCTGCTGGCGGGATTCCTTGTCGAGCACGATTCCCAGCGCTGCAGCGTTGTAGACCATTTTCCCAGAAGCCAGGTATTTCAGGTTGTTCCGAGAGTCAAACCCGCGATATCCGTGCACTCTCTGCAGGGTCAAATTCGCCTCTGGAGCTGTTTTTTGGTTAGCTGGCGGCTTGTATCCATTTGGAGCGGAGTGAATCACTTCCCCGAGCCAAGGCTTTACTGCCATAAACTGGTCTCCTTCGCCTGCACTTTCCAGCTGAAAAGGAGCGTCTGAGGCCTCGGATTCTTGGAAAGCCTGCATGGTCGCTTCGTCTATAGTGCCGCCGGCTGCTTCTCGCTCTTCTGCGTATTTCCACTGGAAGATTGCCTTATCGTTGCCGCCGGTGCTCATCAGGTAGCCGGTTGTGGTGAATGAGAGGTTGGTGACGTGGGAGGAGTGGCCGGAGTAAGTGTTGCACCCGGCTCCCTTGTTCACACAGGGGTATTTGAACAACTTCACCTTCCCAAAGTCGTCTACAGTGGCTACAACTGCCGCTGACTTCGACCTTTCCACAGCATTGATATCTGAGCCGTCTGAGTAGGGCGGCCAAACCCCCTGTGTCGGCCAGCCTATTTTGCACGTCCAACTCGCCCACTTCTCATCCTTATTCGCAGAAGCCCCACTCGGGTCAATCTTCCCAGTCGCCATGTTATGAAACAGCAATTCATAACTCGTGCAATTCGACTGCACGACATTCCCCTGCACAGAGAAATCCAGCGCGTACACATTGGAGTGATGTCCTCTCATCTTGAACTGCAACTTGTAGTTCTGTCGGACGAGGTAAGAGAAGATTTCCGAGTCGTGTGCACCGACTGCCATCACATCTCCACTCGGGGTGAACTGAATGATGGTGATTGCAAGCACGCGGTCTTTCATTTGCTTCTTAACAGCCATTGAGGCAGGGTCGTATATCGCCACTAAGCCGCTTTGGAAGCCGACAGCCAGACTAGTGCCGTCAGGGGAGTAACGGCAGCAGGTCGCCATACCCGGCAACTTGAAGTTCGCCTTCTGCTTGCGAGTTGCGACATCCCATATGCCCAGCAAGGTGTCCTGCCCCACTGTCGCGAACTCATTCCTGCTGGGGTGGGCGCAAATTCCCCAGAGTTCTTTGTCGAAGTGACCGCGCATGAAGCATTTTACAGTGGCTCCTGCGGATTCGTAGATTTCGCCGCCGCGAGTGCCGATGAGCAGTTTGCCGCCTGCGCCTTCGCACACGCTTCTAGCCTTTGGCAGCATTGATGCGAACTTTGGAGTCTTCAAATCGACTGATAGCACCTTGTTTAGACTCAAATCCAACACATGCACGAAGCCGTCATTTCCGCCCGTCACTACCCCCTGTCCAGCTGCTCTCGGACCAATGCACAGCACCGCTCCTTCATGTATCTTCGTAGCGCTTGTCAGACTCTTCCCAGTCCACTTGAAAACGCAGCCATTAGTCGCGCCTGTCAGCACTGTGCTGCCTACGAATCCAATGCAGACTAAGGCTTGCAGCTGGGTGTTAGGTGTCTTTCCCCAGCCGATTCCTCTGCTTGTCTTCACTACTCCGTTGGCGATGTCCAGAATCAAGTAGGCCTTTACACCGCAGGCGATGATTTGGTCGTTGGAACTAGGATGGTACTCGATTGCGAGAATAGTGTCTTTCCCTGCTGAGCCGCTGGCATAGACTCCAGCCATTGGGCCGGGCTTCCCAGGCCTGCCTCCAGTCTCAAAGACTGCAACTGTGTGGTCTTCATCAGCTGCAAAGGCCGCTACCTTCGACCCATCTGCACTAAAAGACACGTAGGAAACGCCTTTCTTCAGCAGTCCTTTATAGCTTTTCACGATTTCCATCGTGTCGCAGTTCCATACTGTCAGCAAGGGAAACCGACCCACTTCCCCAGTGCACACCAAATTCCCTCTCGGAGTATACGAAAAGGAAGTAATGTCGTCTGTATGCCCCATCAGGAACTTCTGCGTGTTCGTGGCTGGATTGAGGACAATCCCCACTGCAGCGGTATGGTAAACCACTTCCCCAGAAGCAGTGTAGCGCAAGTTGTTTCTGACATCATGACAGCGGTAGCCGTGGACATACTCCAATTCCAATGTGGCATCTGGAGGGTCGTCATCGCCCCTTTTCTTCTTATAGCCGGTAGGCACGGAGGCGTTCACTGTGCCGACCCAAGGCTTAACAGCCATGAATTGGTCCCCGGCGCCTACTTCTTCCATGAGGAAGTCGGTGTCGTCCAAGGTTTCAACCCCGTCTTTGACTCTTTCGTGCACTAGTGAGCGGTTGTAGTCCCGGGCGACTTCGTTTTCCAGGTCGCTGTCTACCTCAGGGTTCTCATCCGACCCAAAGTTCATTTTCTTGTCATCCGCAGTAATGAGCTTCAGTCCATTCAGCACTTTAATCGCATCCGCATCCTTAGTCACAAAACTTTGAAACTCATCCAGCGACACTATCCCATCATGGTTCGTATCCACTTTCCCCAACACCTGATTAACATGCGCCTCCAACTCCTCCATACTCATCACTTCCGACCCTGTCATATAGGCCAGTGCACACATGGAAGACCGCATGAGGATCATTAGCTCGGGGAAGGAGATGTTCAGGGAGTGGTCGAAATCGAACAGGTCGAAAAGCATGATGGATTTGTCATCGAGAGTGGCGTCGGAGATAAGGATCATACCGGAGATGAACTCGAAGGCGTCAATACGACCGCGGTTTTGAGGGTCAAAGAGCTGGAAGATGAGATCCAACTCGGCGGGCTTCGCGCGAAACAGCTCCTGCACCTGACTCCTATCCAACCCCAGCGAGTCACTGATGAGGTCGAAGCGTTCTCTCAGCTTCGCCACCAGTTCCCCCGACAGTTTCAGCGCAGCCGCGTCTTCCCTCAGCCCAGCTCCCAGCAAATTCCCCATTATTACGAAAACCGCTGTCCATCTAAGGACCGCGGTCCGAATTTACTATTAGTCAAGCATTTCCACACTGATAGACAGCCGTTTGTACCCCTCCTCCAGGCCCTCTGCAGGCTCCAAAAAGTGCTGCTCGATTTCCTTGATGCTGAGGTGGAAGGGCAGGGTTTGGAACTGGGCGATGCAGCGGGCGGAGGCGGTCTTCACTTCGAAGGAGATGCGGTTGCGGCCGCAGGAGACTTGCAGGCGCAGAGTGTGCCGTTTGGAGTCGATGTCGTACATGTAGAGGTAAAACATTTCGCCTGTACTTTCAGACTTGTTCAGGATGACGATTCCATCGAAGTTCCATATCCCAAACCCCCAATCCGCCCTCTTCCACGTCTTGCTATTCCACCCTCTGACTCCCCCAGCCTTCTTCATCTGAAACTCCTTCGCCGAATGCGCACTTTTGAGGTGCGCCGGCAAGTCCTTCCCCACCCAGGTACAGTCCGTGACCACACACTCAATACTCGGGTTGAACTCACAGCTCTCCTCATGCTGTCTTCTCCTCGCTAGCGACATGGTAGCACTGCAGCCTGGGTAGCGACAGCTCATTTCCAAGGCTTCCAGCATGCGCTCCACTGCGAGGTTCTGCAGCTTGCTGCTGAAGGAGGCGCGGCACTCGGGGCAGGTGGAGGTGCGCTCGGAGCAGACGGAGCAGATGGAGTGGCCGTTGGGGCAGGAGTAGACTGGAGGGGTGAAGAAGTCCAGGCAGACGGGGCATTCCAGGAGTTTCTTCACTCCGTCGGTTAGTTGGAGGTGCTTTGCGTCCATTATAAGCCAATTCTAGCATTAGAGTGGACCTGTCTGCTGTGACCTGTCTGCTTTCCTAAAGCCACAGGCTTTTGAGGGGATATGACGTAGATACCCCTTGTTGCATGCGTGCAGGCAACTAATAGGCAGCTTCGCACTATTAAATTTATCATTTTTAGAGATTAAGCGTGTTCGGGCTTGCAGCTTTGCACTGCTTAGAGGGAAATAGATGAAATTTGTGAAGAAAAACAGGCATTTGCAAAAAATATATACAGTTTTTGCCTAATTCCCCTCCAATTCCCAGAAAAAACCTCAACTCCACCCTATTTCCCATCTTTCGAGCCTACCCAGGCATCAAAAGCCCACAAAATGGACGCTACCGCCTTTTCCCTCTGGGCCGCAAGCACCTACGGCGTGTACCGCCTCACTTCCCTGCCAGTTTCCGCTGTATACGCTGCCACTGCCTACTTCGCCTACCACTACATCCCCAATTTACTGGGATTTGAGCCTGTAGCCGCCAAGGATGCAGTGTGGGCAATTGAAAGGGACAATAATCGTATGGTTATTGTCTCTATTGGAGTATTTGAGCACACAAGTGCACAAAGTATGAAATCTCTCCTGCGGGAAAAGGCGTTTTATGGGCAAAAGCGCGCCAGACAGTATATAAGGCGGATTTACGGCAGGACGTACTGGGTGGAAGATGAAAAGTTCAGCTTTGATGACCACTTTCACGTCATATCCACTCCTGTTCGGTCCAAAGCGGAACTTTGTGCACTTGCGAGTGACCTGGCTTCCCGTGTTTTCCCTGCGAATCGGCCTTTTTGGGACTTTTTCTTCGTGAGTCACTACAGTGCTGACCGATCCGCAGTGATTTTCAAGTTCCACCATGTGCTGATGGACGGCTTGAGCGCAGTGAGCGCAATTACTCACTGTGCAGACTCAAACAGCTCCGATGTGTTCTATAAACTGCCCAAAGCGAACTGGATAAAGCGGCTGTTTGCCTCCGCAGTGGCTGTTGTCGTGCTGCCGTACTGGCTGTGGGCCTGGGGAGAGCTAAAAGACGACCAAAACCCTCTCCACGGGGCAGCTTTATCAGGGGGAAAAAGCGTGTTTTGGACCGAACCGCTGTCCTTAGCAGCAATTAAGTCCTATTGCCGACTTCACAGCATCTCTCTGAACGACTTCCTAGCAGCCGCGACTCTCCGCACTCTCCGCAAATGCACCCAAAGCACCCAAGACCACACCCGTTTCTCCCTATTCCTCCCTATAAGTCTCAGAGGACTGCCGGAGGACGGGTCTGCCCTGCCGCTGGATAACGACTTCGCGTCCTTACTACTGCACATGCCAGCGGCTGATTCTCCCAATTTGGAACAAGAGTGTTCCAAGCTGTTTTCCAGCGTTAAAAACTCCACAGAGCCTATGGCCTTGGCCTTATGCACCTATTTGTTGGGGTTATTGCCTATGGAAGCAGCGGGGAAGATGATATTTTCGGTGAGTGACCGAGCGACTTTGGTCTTTTCCAACGTGCCCGGGCCGAGATCAGGGCTGAAGTTCGGGGGAGCGGCCTTAGAGCAGCTGATTGCAGTGGCTCCGGCCTCTGGCACCTGCGGCATTTCAGTGACTACCCTTAGTTACCAGGACAAACTGACGATTGCTTGCTATACTGACAAGGCACTGCTGTCTGAGGCGAAGCTAATGGCGGATTGCTTAAGTGAAGAGATCGAAATGAGTCTGAGAATAGGCTAATTTAGCACTTTCCACCTATTTACAGGACTAATCGGGCAAACGGCACATGAGAGGACATACGCGCGAAACCAGTCTCAAAAGTGCATCTCTTGCAATCGGCTTTTCCAAGTAATGAATCATCCCTGCCTCCAAGCACTTCCCCTGTCTTTCCACACAGGCATCCGCAGAGCACCCAATAACACTCGGCATTTCCCGCAATTCCCCCTTCAAACTCATCTCCCGCAGCTCTCTAGTGGCTGTGATTCCGTCCATTTCCGGCATGTCCAGGTCCATGAGGATCACTTTGTAGGGAAAGCCAGTGAGTGCTTGTCTCCGCACTGCTACGAGTGCTTGCAGGCCTGTGAACGCCTGGTGACATTTGTACCCGTTCGCCAGTAAAATGCGCTGCAGGACCACTCGGTTGAATTCATTGTCGTCGACTATGAGGACTTGGGCCTGGGATGCTGGGTGGTCCTGGATGTAGGGCAGCTGAGGGGTGGGAAGGTGGTCTTCGCACAAGCAGCTTTCGTCTTGGTCGCCAGTTATCAGCCGCTCTGCGGGACTGCCTGCGAACTCCCTTATATCTACGTCAAATTGGAACTCAGAGCCTTTTCCTTGCTGAGATCGGACCTGAATCGGCTTCCCGCCCAACGACAGCACCAAAGCATTAGTGAGTCCTAGGCCGAGAGTGCAGTCCGTAGTAGTTCTAAGTCCATTCAGCAGGCTTTGAAAGGCTTCCCGGGGCATGCCAATGCCTGTGTCTTTGACGATAACCCGCATTTGATGAGTGTTGGTGCACAGAGCCGCCACTTCGATACTGCCTTTCAAGGTAAATTTCAGTGCATTGCTTAGGATATTAAGCAGGACTTGTCTCAATCTGCACTGGTCACTATAGGCGACAACTGGCAACTGTCGGTCATACCGCACCACCAGACTCAGACCTTTGAGCCCACACTGCGCCTCTACGAGTCCCACGCACTCCCTTACCATCTCCTCCAGGCGAAACGGTCCCTTCCTCAGCTCAAACCCGCCGCTTTCCAATAGTGCACAGTCCATGAAGTCATTCACATTGCTCAGCAGGAACTTCGAAGAACTGGACAGAATCCTCAGAGTCGCTATTTCCTTGCGGGAGAGATGCGGGCAGTCCTCGAGTTCTGCACATATGTTGACTATGGCGTTGGTAGGAGTGCGGAGTTGGTGAGAGACGGAGCCGAGCAGTGCTTTGCGCTGGGCGTGCAGGGCTGCGTAGTGGGTGAAGTCTCTGAGGAATAGGAGGAGTTGGGAGAAGTGGGGAACTGCTCTGAGTTCTATAGTCGAGTGTGGTACTAAGGAAGTAACTTGGATGCAGGTTGGGACAGCAGTGAGACGTTCAAACACAGCAGAAGAGGAAAGCAGCAGTTGTATTTGAGGCAAGGAAGAGCACTGCAGGAGCGTCATTGCCTGCAGATTAGCCGCTAGAACAGTCCTTTCTTTCGAAACTACGATTACCCCGTCCACACATGTGCTGAGCAGCTCCAATTTCCCACTATGCTGAGAGTGCTGCCAAGCGATGCAGGCACAGAGCTGACAAATAAGCACCCAACTCGCCTCAACTGCCATAGTTTTCCCTATGCACCAATCATACCCCAATCGCCCGGTCCACAGTATTGCGTTTCTAACCAGAGCTGGCAGTCCCCCTGGCTTGCTAACTCTCAGTTCGCTGGCTATATACCAGCCTACACTCCCTGCGACTGCCAAATATAGGCAATTTCCGTTCGCAAAAGAGTACGCCAGAAAGGCAATTTGCAGCCACATTGCTTGTAGCTCCCCCGTAGTCCGCAGTGCACAAGTGCAAAAAGGCTCTCCAATCCACCTATAGGAAATATCCCTAAGTCCGAGCTTCAAATCCCGCACTTTCCTGCCAATTGCAGGCGCAACCTTGCTTAGCATGTCTCCAATCTTCATCTTTTTTAGTACTTCTGTGAGTGCTTCCCACTCTCCCCCCAACACCCTGGGAAATATATGGAGTACGGGAGTCAAGTCCTGTTCCTCCTCACCATCGCTTACATTCTGCGCGGCATTTACTACACTTCTGCCTCCTTCGTAACCACTACACAGGAACACAATATAAAGGCAGGCCTTGTAGGTGTGGCGCTGGTCTTCATCGCCCAAAGTTCCCTCAAGCCCTACAAATCCCCTTTCCGCAGAGTCAGAGACGCCTTCTGGCGAGTCTGGTCCCGCATCGGCCTGCTCTACATCGGCCTCATGGTTTTCCTGCTTTTCCAGCGGGCCGAAGACGCCAGGTTCCTATTCAGCTACATCGACCCCAATTTAGGCAAAGAACTCGCCATTCGCACTGAAATTTACGACCGGAATTGCGAACTGTCCTATGAAAACGTGATGAAACTCACCGATTTCTACTTCATCGCGCACTTTTTGAACTGGTTTTTCGCGGCTTTGATAGTGCGGGACTCGCTGATGCTACACATTTGGAGCGTTTTGGACGAAGTGATTGAGTTGTCGCTGAAGAACATTCGCCCCAATTTCTCGGAGTGTTGGTGGGACTCTCTGTTTTTGGACATCATAATTGCGAATACGTTGGGGATTATTATTGGGATGTGGCTGATTCGCTTGACCAATACGCTGGAATATGACTGGTTCGGCAGGAAAGAAGCGAAATCCTGCAAGGACTGGAAGTGCTGGACACAACATAGGTACTACCAGGGCATTACGCTGCTATTAGTGTTCGTTTCGCTCAACTTTGTAACTGGATTCACAGTTTCCAATAGTCTGTGGATCCCCCCGAGCCATTGGGTGCTAATTGTGCGCTTGCTGATATGGTTGTTTCAGGGAGTGTTGGGCTTTAGGGAGGGGTATGACGATATTGTGACCTGGGGCACCGCAGAGCGAGGCAAGGTAATAATCCTCGCCCAGCACCGCTGGCAGGCCTGGCTCATGCTCTTCTGCGAGACCATGCTGAGCTGGAAATTCCGCGAAAGAGCCGGCAACAACCTCGACGCCATAGTGCCTCCCTACGTAGTGCTGCCCTGGCTGCTAGTCTTTGTGTGCGGCACGCTTTACTACGTCTATTTGCGCTTTATTTACAAGTACCGGCTTTACAAGGACGGCAGATTGATGGATGTGAGCGTGGCGTTGGAGCAGAAGAAGCAGAAATAGGGAAATAATCGCTAGGAAATGCCTATTTTAGTCTGTTCCTATTGAAAACTGGGCATTTTATATGTATTTCAGGCAGTTTCGTCCCTTAGTCCGAAGTGGTCAGTCAGCAGCCTATTCAGTTGTTCGCGCTGAAGCGGCTTTTCCAGAAAGAAGTCCATTCCGCAGGCTAAAGCTGCTTCTTTGTCCTGTGGGGAGCAGTTGGCGGAGCAGCCCACAATGGTGGCTGCGGACTGCAGCCTGCCTGCGCTTTCCAAGCGTCTGATTTCCGCGGTGGCTGCAATTCCGTCCATTTCCGGCATTTCGACATCCATTAGAATGAAGGTACACACTTGCTGATTGCTCAGCAGCTGCTGCACCGCCTCCAAGCCAGTTGTCGCCTCCGCACACGCATAGCCCCGGGACTCTATAAGCTTCCGAGCCACCAGTCGGTTGAGGAAGTTGTCATCCACAATGAGCACTTGAGGGTGAGTGGGAGTGTAGGAGCCGCTCCAGCTGCAAGCAGGTAGGGACTGACTGTGGCTTTCTGCAGCTGCGGAAGGCTCTTCTTCCAATGGCGGAGTATGACACCGCTGACTTTCAATATCCACTTCAAAGGAGAAAACCGACCCCAGTTCCGGCCTCGACAGCACTACAATTCGCCTGCCTCCCAGTCTCTCCACCAACGCATTGGAAATGCTCAGGCCCAAGCCACAGCCCTGCGCATTCAGCGCCTTCGGGTCTTCCAGCTTCCCAAAGGGAGTGAAGAGCCTGTGCTGCTCGGCTGCAGGGATGCCGATGCCTGTGTCTTCCACACTTACCTGCAGTCTACCTGCAGGACTCAGCAGTGCTATGAGGGAAATGGACCCGGAAGGCGTGAATCTGAGTGGAAGTCACTTTAGGGAGTTACTCAGTAGGTTCAAAATCACTTGTTTTAGTCGATTTGAGTCGGTATATACGAATTTCGGCAGGAGCGAGTCGAGTCTCAGAGTCAGTTCGACCCTTTTGGCCCGACATTGCGGCTCTATGAGCTGCAAACACTCCTTCAAAGTCTCCTTCAGGCTGAATTCCCGCTTCACCAGCTCGAAGGACTCATACACAATTCGCGTAAAATCCAGCAAATCGTTAATAAGACTCAGCAGAAAGGCAGTGGCGCTGATCACTAAGGCAATATCCCGCTTTCCCGCCTGAGAAAAAGCCTCCGAGTGCTTCAAATCCTCCGCTAAATTCAATATCGCATTCGTCGGAGTTCGCAATTCGTGGGAAACTGACCGTAAAAGAGCAGTTTTGCGGGCGTTTTCGCTATTTGCGTGCATTTCCAGCCCAATCCAGTGGGTTGTATCACGAATTGTGAGGATGCAGACCTTCCGGTGGTCCCACTGCATCACTGAGCCTCGGCACTCGAAGTACTTTGCACCCTTCAAAATGGGGGAAAACTGCAAAACGGTCCCAATTGCGGCTGATTTGAAGCGCATTATGTCTTCCAATAGAGTGAAATCGCTACTTTTCGCATAGGTTTCCGCATATTGGAGTTGAGCGAGGAAGGAAATGTGCACGGGCAGGGCAGGCGCCAGGTCCATCTGTGTGAGAAACATGCGGTTGTAGGTGATGATTTCCTGGTTTTCCGAAAGGACCAGGACGCCGTCCGGCTCAGCCTGCAGCAGTCCATCCAGCCGCCTTTCCTCCCTGGCCAGAGCCTGCATCACTGCGCAAGTCTGCTGCAAGGCTTTCTTCTTAGTGCTGACATAGAGAAGTACATGCACGCAGCACCAGACGCCCGGCAGCAGACCATGCGGCAAGAAAGCGAGTCCGATGGTTTGGCTGAGAATATAGGCCCACAGGGAAATGTGCTTGATGCATAAACAAAGGTTGAAAGGCGCGGAATAAAGCGGAGAAGTCTCAGTGAGTGCAAGCACTGTTGTGCTGGCGAGACAAAAAATGCCACTCGCATTTCCACACAACAGCCACGCCGTCGTCATGACCATAGTCTGCGTGGCTTCATAGAACACGAAAACGCCCCACTTCTTCACTCCCAAGTCCTCACTCGACATGCACTTCACTGAGAGTCGGGCGACACCTAGGGAAATTGCTATCAAACCGCTGGAAAGCTGCACTGCGCCGTAGTGATAGAGGGAAAAGGAGAGGTAAAATAGCATTGTTATGAGGCTGGACCGAGCTCTGGTCTTCGTATATTCGGCTCTAAACCTGATTTCTTCATATTCCCACTGCATTGTCTATTGCTCAGCTGTATTTATATCACTCTCCTATTAGCTTATTGATGGGCGCCAGCAGCTCTCACGCTAGTGCCAAGCATGGAGACCTGCTACCAGCCGACTCACAGGGCGAAATCAGCGAAAGACAGGAGGCTTTTCGCAGACAGGAACACGAAATAAGTGAAAAGCGCAGTCAATACGCGGCTCTGCAGGTTGCTTTGGAGGAGGAACGTAGGAAAGGAGCTGCTGCGAGACAGGCGCTCAGGGAAGCGATGGCTGAAAGCGACCAATGCAAGGGCAAAGTGAAGGACTTGACCGCAAGTTTGAAGAGTCTGGAGCTGGAAGTGGCCGAATTGGAGGGAAATCGAGGGGAAAAGGAGCGGCTGCAAGCCAATTTCCAGCAGTTAAGCTCAGCAGAGCACTCCAATGCCACCGAGACCGACATAAACCGCCTACAGACCGAAGTCCTCACCTACTTAGCCCAAATCCCCACCCACGAAGCCGACTACGACCGCTTCAAAGCCGAAATGGACCTCTGCCAACAGCGACTCCGCGACTGCGAAGCCTCCATTTCCCTCCTCGAAAAAAGCGAAGTGGACCGAGAGTCCGCTCTAGGCGGGGAAGTCTCTCAGCAAGAAGCAGGGAAGCGCAGAGACCACCTCAGAGTGCTGTACTGGCTGGCACTGCGGAAGGTGCAGGGAGTGAAGCAGAAGTATGTGGCTGTGTGGAGGCTACGGAACTGGGCAGAGAGGAAGAGGAGTGGGGAAATGGAGGAAATTGGAAGGGAAATTGAGGGAATTGCGGGGGAAATTGAGGGAATTGCGATGGGGGATTTGGGGGATTGTGGGGATTTGATAGGGAAAATGAAGGCTTTGTTAGGGAGAAATAGGGAAATGGGGGAAAAGGCAGGGGAGGTGTTTGCGCCTCTGGCCAAGTTGACAGCGGAAATGACCAATTTGCTGAGTGCTGTGGGGGAAAGAGCAGAAAGCCTGTCCGCTGAGTTCACAGATAACGAAGCCACAATTCACGCAGCTGCGGAAATAGAAGTGCTGACTCAGCGCCAAGCACAACTGCAAAGTCTCACTTCAGCCGTCCAAAGCGCTATCCAGTACCTAGAAACCTCTGAAACAGCTCTTTCTGACAGCCAATCTCTGCTTAGTGAGGCTGAAAAGGCAATAAATCGCACTGTTCAATCGGTGGAAATTAGTGAAAAGCAGCTTAGTGAGGTCCACTCGGCCCTGAAATCCACTCTTATTGTCCATGAAGCGAGGCTGAATAGTGACCAGAGAGGCAGAATCGGCGCTCTAATGGAGGAAATCACAGCTAAATCCAAGGCTGTGGACAGAAATAGAGACATAACTGCGGAAGGCTTGCAGCTTTTGTCAGTTTTCCCCCTTTCTTGCACAGAATTACGCACAGCCAAGGCCAACTGTCCCAAGTCCCGCTCCCAACTCGCCCTAGTCCTGGGCAACCTGCAAGACCTACTCAGCAAAGCAGCCCAGTCGCCGCCCTCTCTCCACCCCCAGGCCTCTCCCCTGCAGGAAGAAGTGTCAGAAACAGTGGAATTGACAGTGGAAGAGACAGTGGATGCAAGGCCCGTGGAAATGGAAGTGGCGGCCGGCAACCCTGAGAACTCCCCTGTGCTGAGGACTGACGAGGACTCCGCAGTGGACTCAGGGGAATTTACTGAGGAGGAACGGAGGGAAATTAGGGCCGACCCAGTTCGGAAATTGCTGAAACAGACACAGTTCGCCCAGTTCTCGCTGATGTCCGCTGAGGAAGTAATGGAGCGGTGCACAGCTTTCTTGACCTCTGCAGCCCCAACTCTCCTCTCCAACACCCCCTTCCCCCGCATTTCCGCCCTCCTGCTCTCTCACTTCCTACCCAACAGCTCTTCGGAAGCCCAGGCCGCCTTCTCTTCCTTTGTTCAGTCCCTCAGTCAGCTCGCCTCGGACCGGCCGAACACCTATGTCAGTCTGCTTGCCAGTGCCCTGGGCCTTTCCCTGCCCTTTCCCTTCCCAGACAGCCAAGCCAAGTTAGTCTCCATCGCGGAATCCCTCGTTTCCGAGCACTCCCAGCGTCTGGAAAAGACCACAAAAGGCCCCAAACAGACCATTGATGAAGTTCTAGCATCCGGAGGACGCTTATACCTAGTAGACGCAATAAAGGCAGTCTACCAGCTATTCCCAGCCTCCCCTGCAATGGGCGAAACCGCCCTCCGAGAGCTCAAACCGGCCTCCATTTCCCTCTCCGACCACCTCAACTTCATGATTCTCCTCCGACTGCAGGAACTCAAACTGGACTCTTTGAAGTTGTTCAAGCAAATAGACGCTAACAACAATGGGAAACTGAGTGGTGAGGAGTTGGCAATGGGCGTGCAGCGCCACTTAGGTCTGTGGATGGGTGTGGAAAGCTTGAAGACGCTGTTTAGGTTGCTGGATGCGGATGGGTCGGATTCGATTTCGAGAATTGAGTTCGCGAAAGCGGTGAATTTCAAGGAGTACTACCAGAAATGCGAGTCTCCGGCCTATACTTTGACCAAAGTGGACTTTTTGAGGGCGGTTTTGGCGGCTTTGCAGGGCTGGAGGAGAGAGGTAGCGCTGCCTCTAGAAGCAAAGGCGAAGGAAATGCTGCAGGAGCGGGAACTCCTCAGTAAAGGCGAAGTTATTGAGGCTTTACGGGGGTTGGAAGGGAAGTTGTCCTCAGATTACCTCAATTCCGTCACTTCCTCCCTCGACGACTCCCCCTCAATACCGCAGTTACTACTTTCCCTGGTCTCCACTCCTCCCCCTGCCTACCAATGCCTGAGTACTCCCTACACAGCCCGTTTCCACCTCCACTCCGCTTAGTCTAGCTCCATTATAATCGAGTCTGGCAGAGAAGCTGCAGGTAGTGCTGGGCAGTGTGGGTGGGACGGAGAGCTGGGCATTTGACTGGTTCCAAGGAGTCGAATCAGACATATGAGGTGAGGGAATGCACTTCATCGTCCCTGGCCTCCAGCAGCCCATCTTTTCGACATCCGCACCACATTCCAAGTCGTCACGTCCGAAACAGGCACTGAAGTCCTGCAAACAGACAACATCGACCTCCGAATTCAGTCCACGGACCAACCCACTCCCAAGTCTCTATTTGAGCCTGGGCATTGCTTCCATTGACAATGAGGTGCTGAAGTCTGCTGTAGCGCAGTATAGACACAAGTGGGCAGCGAAATTCGTAGTAATGCAGAAAGAAGTATGAGCGCCTGGCTACTGTTAGAGCGGAGGAGAAGCGGAGACTGCGGAGTTGATATCGGATGCTGGCAAGACGTAGGCGGACTGCTGGAAATCCGCAGAATTAAGACTGCGAGAGGGATGCCGCGACTTTGCCAAGACTCCCAATGCGACGTATATCCCCGGCCAGTGATAGACCTTGTTAAACTTCCTCTTCCTTAGGCAATAAATGTTGCGACTGGTGTTGTCGCTGAGCGCTCTATTGGAAGCATTTGTGGCAGTTTTCTACTATGTGGCAGAGGCGACCTCGGACCACTGGCTCAGCTGGAGTTACCTCTGCGCACTTCTCGCCGAGCCACTAGGCCTGTACGTATTCGCCGGCTACTTGGCCATGAGACACGTATCGACCGCAGCCGAGCTCGTCAGCATGACACTGATCCTACCACTCTACTACCTCTCCCTGCTGCTACTCACCGTGCTGAAATTAGACCTGCACCAATCTGTGTTCCTCAGCAACATGATATACTTCGAGTTCTGCGAAGCTGTGCTTTTGTGGCAACTCGCTCTGCACCTCGGACTTATGAGTCTGCCCTTAGCAGTCTTGACTGCTGTTCACATGCACACTCGGCAGACTGACTATTTCGGCTATCTCAACTTGCTGGTCATTGCGGTGGCGACGGGGTGCTATGTCCTTTCAATTGTGCGCATTGTCAAGCATAGGAGAGCACTGTTCAGTCTGCGGGACCACTTTCTGACTGTGTCGGTGAGTGAGAGCGAGTCAGACCCTACGTACTTAGACTATCCGCCAATAGTAAGCTTGGGGGGACGGGACGCTCACCGCGCCCTGTAGTTCGCTCTGCGATGTGGACGAAGACTCTGCAAAAAGCAGAATGTGTGGCAGGAAACAGTAGGGAAAGTCGCGAATTTGCAGTTTGACTACTTCTCTGGTTGCTACAAGCAAGTCATCAGGAACTGAATTGCATATAAAGGCTAAAGGCCTAGTTTGTTTTCTCCCTCCTAGATCTTCCTTCGTGTTTCTACTTTTCTTATTCCGTCGTTAAATGCATCAGAAAACTCCATTCCTTTACGAGGTCAACACTACCTTTGGCTACGAGAACGTCCTCACCACTCTCACCACCTCCTTCTGACAGTTCGGACAGCAGCGAACGCTTTCCGCACATCTGAGGCAAAGCACCCTGTGAGCGCATTCTAGGAAGATGGTGTCGATGGAGCGTTCGCTGCAATTGCGGCAGATAGACCGCTCTTCTGCATTCTGCAGGCGAGCTGTCATAGTGGTGATGTGGGCTTGAAGGACTTCGACTTGGTGTTGGTAGTAACGCAGTAAGTCCTTTTCGTCAAGTTCTACGTCTTCTTCCATATCTGCCCATCGAATGCCGCCAGCGCCCGGACTTTTGGCATCCCCTACCAACTTCACAGCGAACATATCATTCAGTCTAGCGCCATCAAAGCCTCCAAGGACATACATCGTATCCTCCTGCAAAAGCGCACAGTGAAAGGTCCTGGGCGAGGGTACGAGGCCCGTCACTCTCACCTGTTCCCACTCCTTCTTGGGAATGTGAAAACGATACAGGTCGCTGTAGCGCGTTTGGGCCTTATCGACGCCTGCGAAGACGTACATCACAGGCTCACAGCAGACCGCTGTATGGCGGTACCTAGGACTCGGCTTAACACCTTCCACATCCATTAGCTCTCCCCACCTCCTATTAGAGAAAGTGAACTCGTACAAGTCGTCCAACGTATCATGTCCATCCCAGCCTCCGAAGATATACATGGCTCTCCCACATACCACTGCACTGTGGCCAAACCTCGGCATTGGCAGCATACCGGTAGCAAGTATCTCTCCCCACGTGCCAGCAGTCACACTGTATGCGTGCACATCACTGTACTTTGCTTTCCCGTCGTATCCGCCGAATAGATACAGCACCGATTCGAACAAGACTAAAGAGTGGTCCGCCCTAGCAGCAGGCAGTCTGCCTGCTGTCAGTCTTTGCCACTCCGAAGTCCCTACATTAAACTTGTAAAAGTCGTTGAAGTATTCCCCGTCTTTCTTGGTGTAGCCTCCGAAGAAGTACAGTGCCCCATTGCAGGCAGCGCCCTTCGCGCCTGATCGAGGCTTCGGCAAGTCTCCGAAGGCTTGCACTGGGGACCAGATTTTTGTGTTTAGGTCGTAGCGGTACAAGTCATTATTGCGTCGGACTTCATCAGTGCCTGCAAACACATAGAGGAAATTCGCGTGAGCGACTGCACTGTGGCCAGTCCGCTTGGAGTAGACGATGCCTTGGTAGGGAACTGACAGCCATGTGAAGGCTTCGTTGGGGTCACAGGGCTTCATTTCAGTCATTGGGTTGCTCTCGATGTCTTCTTCAGGAGACAGGTCTTGCAGGTAGAGTTTGTACATATCGTTCCGCCGGACACCATCAAAGCCCCCAAACACATACATAAACCCTTCGTACAAAACCGCTCGATGGAAGGTGCGGGGAGAGGGGCCCTGGCCTCGTGTTTCCACTCTCATCCAGTGGCGTAGTCCGAGGTTCAGTTCGAACACATCTGAGAAGCGGACTTGGTCTTTGTTCACTCCTCCGAAGATGAATAAGGAACTGCCGCAGATTATTGAGGTGTGTCGGTAGCGAGGAGCGATGAAGCCGCTGGTAGTGAAGCGAGTCCAGCAGGAAGTGGGGAAGCTGAAGGTCCACAGGTCGCTGAGAGTTTCATGTCCATTCCAGCCCCCAAATATGAGCATTTTGTCGTGATAGACAGTGGCTGTATGTCCAAAGCGCGGAGCCGGACTGACTCCGCCATTTAACAGTCTCCACGTCCTGGTGCTGGTTCGAAACTCCCACAAGTCGTTGAGTCTCTCGCTCCAAGCATACCCTGCAAACACATACAGCGCCCCTTCATACGACACCAAGGTGTGGTCAGTCCTTGGAGGTGGCGGCTCGCCTGTCTTTACCTCTTCAAAGACTCCAGTCATCGGGTCGAACTCATACAAGTCATTGAAGTACTCCCCGTTTTTCTTCGTATAGCCTCCGAAGAAGTACACAGCCTCGCCCACAGTCGCTGCCTGCATCCCTGACCGGGTGGATGGTAGGCTGCCTGTGGGGTTCAATTTCGTCCATCGCAGGGTCGTTAGGTTCAGTTGGTGCAGGTCTTGCTGTCTACTCTGGTCGTCTATGCCTCCGAAGACGTAGAGAGCGGTGTCGATCAGGAAGGCGGCGTGGCCTGTGCGAGGGGTGTAGCACTGGCCGGACGACACCACCTCTTCCCAGGCTTTCACAGAGTCCATTTCTTAGTCTGGGTCAATACGGCCGATCTAGACTTCCGAGAATACGGGGAAAAGGAAGAGACGGGGTGCAGACAGCAGGCATTTGAGAGAGTGTGGGCAGAGGATTTCCCACTCCTCCGTTGATACTGTGGAACTTCGAACCTCTGTAGATAGATTGTGCAGAGAGAAAACAGCACTCTAAAGTGCCAATTCCCCTGCGAATAGACGCAGGCAGGCGATGCGGTTCTATAGGACTTAAGATCAATCGAAGCAGTTCGCAGCCAAGCAGGAAAATGGAGGAAAGCCGCAGGCTTAACTAGTCTAAGAAGGCTCATCTTCAACCATGTTAACGTCGATGGTAGCGGGACTGCCGTCGTAGGTGAAGTCGGCGTAGGTCGGGGACCCCTCTGCCATGCGGCCTTCATGGCCTACAGAGTCTACAGGCGGAATCCGAGTGAACTCATCATCCACATACCTCACAGTAGGCGTCCCATCCGAAGTCGGGATAAACGGCGGCACCAGTTCCTTTCTCGCCAAACGTCCCCAGTCCATCGCAGCGAACCAAGGGTGTTCCTTGATTTCCTCACTGTCTCTGGGGCCGCCGCCCAGCCGCTGTTCAGGCTCGCGTTGAAAGAGCGCCTGCAGGAGCTGTCGGGCCGTTGCACTGATGTACGAAGGGAACTTCAACTCGCTGTACATGATGTTTTGGAACATTTTCTCCCTTTCTCTGGAGTAGAACGGCGGCAGTCCGGTCAACATCTCGAATATCAGCGCTCCCAAAGACCACCAGTCCACCGCCTTCCCGTGTCCTTTCCTGGACAAAACCTCAGGCGCCAAGTACTCCGGCGTCCCGCAGAACGAATGCGCAGACCTGTTATCCAGTATATTCTCCTTGGAAAGGCCGAAGTCCGTGATCTTCGCAAAGCCCTGCGAGTCCACCAGCACATTTTCCGGCTTCAAGTCTCGGTACACAATGTTGAGGAAGTGGAGATGCTCGATTGCCAGCACTGTGCAGGCTGCGTAGAACATTGCTCTCGGCTCGTCGAATCTGCCCGCTCTTGAGAGATGGTAGAAGAGCTCTCCACCTGGGCAGTACTCCAGCACGAAGTAGAGCTTTTTGGCGTTCTGGAAGGCGTACTTGAGACGGACTATGTAGGGATGGTTGACTTTCTCTAGGACGCTTCGCTCGGTCTTCGTGTGCTCAATTTGATTGCGCTTCGCCAGGTTCTCTTTCCGCAGCATCTTCATAGCCAGGAGCTCGTCAGTGTCGCGCTTGCGGACCAGCAAGACCTTGCCGTACGAGCCCTTGCCTATCACCTTGATCAGCTCGAAGTCGTCCATGCTGGGGCGGCTGGCCTCAGGCTCCATATTACCAGCTTTATTCGCTAAGGCCTACTTGAGAAATGGGGTTTTCGGCTGATGCAGTAAATGCCGAGAAAATAGCAGTGGAAAGCAAATAGAGACTTTGTTAGTAGTGGGAGAACTGAGGCTTATAAGGCTGAATTTCTCTCTGGGTCGATGGTGCTCTTTAATATATACCGAAATCACTGCTATGACGAAGCTACTATTTCTCATACGCATTTCCTCTCTCTAGTGTAATTGCGAAATACTGGTAAATAGGCATCTCCGCTATGGGAATGCTACTAAGTCTGCGTTTGGAACTAACCTAGGAGTTTAGCTAGTGCAGAAAGACCTGACTAGCGTTCTGTCTGACCAAAGTATCGTAGAAGCCTGTGGCAGGGCTCATAATTGTGGTGTAGACAGTGAGGTTCTGCTGCAGAACTGGGTAAGTGTCGAATAAGCCGAAGAAACTGGGCACATCCAGGCCAGTCTGTCCCAAAGTCTTCATCATTCTGATAGCAGGGTCGGCCCTATCGTCATCCGAAGGCTGCGGCTTCCAATGGTCGTAATTGGTCTCGACCAGGAACCAAGAAGTGCTGTTCAGGTACCAGAAATTGGCAGCTGTCCAGCGGTCCCTAGTGATGACGACTCCTTCATTGCCAGAAAGTCCAGCGACAATGTAGTAAGTGGGCGCCACTATAGGGACTGTGGAGAGGTAGTGCACTGCCTCTTTCCAGGTACTTAGAGTCTCCATGGCTTTCCGCAGTGCAAACGTGTTTCCCTCTCGGAACGTCACCAGCCCCAGTAGATTCCTTATGAAGGCTAGAGTTTCGCTGCGGTCGTACCTTTCGTCGACACTGACGGAGAAGGCTCCAGGCTTGCTGCCGCTGATGACCCCGAAGTAGCAAGGGAAGGTGGTGGCGGTGTAGACGTACTCCGTCCCTCTGTAGAAGTCCACGTTTATCACCATTTCGCGAAGGAGGGGGGCGAAGTCGAAGTCCAGGTTGCGGCCGTGCACCAAGGTGTCGTTGGCTTGGCGGTATATGATAGACGTACAGCCGTTTAGCAATTCATACAGAAACTGCATTATCGCCACTTCATTATAGCTAACATCCAAAAAGGCCGCACAGCCCTCAATTTCCCCCTTCGTCTCCTTCGTGAGGTAGTGCAGTTTCAAAGCATTCGCAATGAGGAAGATCTCCGCGGAGTTAAGCTGCTGCAGAGCCTGGGCTATGACCTGCTTCAGCACAGAGCTGTAGGCGGGGTAGATGTGGTTCCAGCGAGTTTGGGGAGACACTGTGAGGTCGACACTGTAGACAGGCGGGGTGTAGTCTGCGGAGGCTAGGGAGGCCAGGGCTATTAGTCCCCACAGCATTTTTTATCAGTTGCTGCCGTGTGGAGAGGAATAAGCGGAAGGCAATTATACGCAGGTCAACAATAAGCGGTTTTCTGGTGTTTTGGCTTGGGGGAATAGTTGCCTGCTTCTCAATCGGAAAGGCGGCTTTTTCTTAGATCCTAAATAGTAGTTCATAGGGACTATGGGGTGAGGTCGTTTCAATTATTCCCACATCATATCCTCACACAGAACTAAAGGACGAAATCACCCATAAAACCACTGCTTCTCTATCATTTTCTGGAAGTCTGACTGGGAATATGGAAGAAAAGGCCCTAAATTGCGCTTGTCTGCAAGAACTGTCTGTCTTGCTATCGTCCTATCCAAGCCTATTGGCTTATGCCACCTGCAAATACGCCTACTTCTACTTCAGTCCCTCGCCCCAGCAGTCCCCAGCCCGCTCCACAGCCGCCTTCCTCGTCTCTTACATGCAGTACGAGCGAACAAACCCTCAAAATCAGTCTATTTCTGCAGTTTTTAGCATGACAGAGCAGCTAGACCTGCTGCCGCAGGCCTATTTGGGCAGTTCCACCTTCGAGGAAACAGCGAAAGTATACATTGACGGAGTGGAAAAGTGCCTGGAGCCGTATTTCAGTGCGGAATCGGAGCCGAATTACAAGGATTTGAGTAGTGATTTGCAGGTTTGTGTCACTGTGATCAGGCCAGAGGAGGGCTTGGCCAGTAAAGAGACCTTTTGGCCTGCGAATTGCATCAACTCTCCCTATCCCCACATCACTCTCATGAACATTTTCCCGTACCCTGTACTGATTCCTTGGAAAGTCGAGCCTTTTCTAAGCCGCAGCCTGCCAATTCCATTTGAATTCCGGTCGAAGTGCAGGTCCTCTGCAGCTGGAAGCGACTCCACTGAAGCAGTGGAAGCAATGCTCGGACAGCAAACGGAAGAGCTGCTGCAGTTCGCAGGGCAGTTAGTCAGCCGCTTTGGGGAACTGCTAGACAGTGGACAGCTGGACTCCACCTACTCCAGTGCGGAGTTGGGCGCCAGTCTGCGGGAATTGCTGAGGGTTTCTCGAGCTTTGATCCCTGTGGAGCCTATCTACCCTGCTGCTATTGGATATAAGGAAGTTGCTGCTATAGAGGCTATGCTAGCCAACCAGGCTCTAGCCCGGCTTAGCCAGTCCTGCAGTATACCTAATTGCTTGGAAATTCGCGATGCAGGCCTACTCTGCGGACACAACTACTGCAGCGCCCACTTCGTCCAGCTCGTGGAAGCCGCTAGAACCAAGGGAAAAGCACTAGTGCGGGCAGACAGCGACCAAACCGCAGTACTCTGCTCCCTGTGCAGGACCCCAGTCTCTGCCCTTTGCCTCAGGAACTACAGTCTGGACCTGTACTCGAGAATGGTGGCTGAGGGGGAGGACCACAGGGGAGTGGCCATTTGCTCCATTTGCGTGCTGTCCAGACCCAATAGAATGGTCGGCAGACCAGTCTGCAAGCACCTTATTTGCATCATTTGCGCTCAGGCTAATGCCAGATGCTGCTCGCAGTCCTCAGCAGAAGTGATGAAATGGACCCAGGAACTGGTGCTCGGCTGTGACTGCTGTCAGGGCCTGTACCCAGGAGTGTTGTCTGCGCCTAGTCCTTGCGAGTTCTCCCACATCCTCTGTCCATTCTGCAGCTTCCAAAGTCTCAAATCCGCCCAATGCGCCAGCTGCCAGATCTCTATTTCCTCCCTCGACCTGTCCCTGCTGAGGACGAAAGCCTTGGGAGTGTGTCAGGTCTGCAAGGAAAAGAAGGAATTCGAGCAGTTCCTAGACCTGCCCTGTGCCTGCCAGGTCTGCAGGCAGTGTGGCTTCCAACTAGCCCTGGAAACTGATAACTGCGAAGTGTGCTGGACGGACCGAACTCCCTTCCCGCCGTCTCTCCGTGACTATATAAGGGAGAAATCAGGCCTGGAAAAAGCCGCGAAATGCGCCTTTTGTGGGCTGAAATTCCCTACTCCAGACTTGGTGCTTACCTGCGGCCACCACATTCACTCCGGCTGTCTCGTGGAAAAGGCTTCGGAGCAGCTCTTCGCAGAGCCCACAGCAGAGCGCATTTTCTGTCCCTGCGGCATTGAAGTGCTGGGCACCTTGGTTCCGGTGCAGTGGCCCAGGCCTGACCGCCCGCGGATAAAGGCCTTTTTGGAGGCGAACTCCAGACAAGTCGAAGTGCATTGTAAGATATGTGGGGAAAAGGACTCGGGGGTATACTTCTCTGTGGACTATAGTCAGCCTATTCAGAATAGATGCAGCAACTGCCCTCGCCTGTACTGCGCACTGTGCTTGGGGGAGTGGGAAGCGCTGCACAGCCAGGGCGCCTGCACCCAGCTCGCCGCCCTGCAGAAAGTGCGTGCCTTGGAGCAGAAAGGCAGTCCGGCAGTGCAATGTCCCTACTGCCGTCTAGCGCAGAGACAAGGCTCAGACTGGCAAAAGTGTGAGTGCCAGGGGTACTTCTGCTCAGAGTGTGCAGCCCGCTATGATGTGATTAAGGTGCATGGCGGCAGCTACCACAGGCCGGACTGTTCCAGGTGGACACAGGAGGTGCTGGACTCCAGTTTCAATGAGAACTGCAGTGTGTGTCAGATGGTGGGAGGGAACCAGGCCTGCGACCCGCCCAGGAGGCTGGCTAGGAAGGCGCAGTTCTCGCCAGCGGACCTGGCATATCACTAGTAAATACGCTATTTATTGGTGAATACACTGGAAATCGGCACTTTTTAGACTCTGTGGGGAAGTTTCGATGATTTCTTGTCTTCTTTTTCGCGATCTTTGGGAAAAACGCAGTGTAAATGACTGATTTCACATCGATAAAGAATGAAAATACCACTAATTGCCCATATTTACACAGCGAAAACCCACAGTCCCATAAGAGAAATCACCCCTTTTCACCTTTTCTCCTATTGTCGGCTTCAATTCATAGCCCATTTCCTCTTCCTCACAAGTCCTAAGAAGCGAATTAAGGTAATTTTGCAGTATTTAGGCAGTCTGCAGCCTTAATCAGCCTCTAATTGAATCCATTCCCATTCTTTTTCTACCCTGACTACTGGCTTTTGCCCCTTCGAGCGCTTCCTGCTCCCTTATTTCATAGGACTCTAGCAGTGGTTCCCAAGCAGGGAACTCGTCCAATAGACCGCCAGATAGTGCAAAGGACCCTAGTTGCGAAGCCTTCTCTTAGCTTTCCAGAGGACAAAGCTGCTTTTCAGCCCAGCGAAGCCAGACTTCCACACAGTCGTGCCTGCCAATCCAGGAAGAGCTGCTTTCCCTCTCACTAAGTTACTACACTACACGTCAGAGAGAGCCGCTGGGCCCTTCTCTGCATTAACGGACTGCTGCCGACGCCTTGTAGTGGACAGGAGCGACTGATCTCCTTGCGCTCTCGCAGGTTGACAGG
>Ga0247837_1001954_pt1 | contig 40527 bp, 30 predicted proteins | sample LaCtaG_2_FD_187115 | JGI IMG/M metagenome (GOLD analysis project Ga0247837, IMG submission 187115) | Freshwater microbial communities from meromictic Lake La Cruz, Castile-La Mancha, Spain - LaCruzMarch2015_14.5m | ecosystem: Environmental > Aquatic > Freshwater > Lake | place: Spain: Castile-La...
GCCCAGGCCTGGGCCGAGCGCTGCGTGTTTGAGCATTCGACCTCGGGCCTTGGCGAAAACCTGGCCCTCTTCTCGCCCCGGGACATCGACGGCGCCCTCGCCACCGAGACCGTCGAGCTTTGGGACAGTGAGCGGGCCGACTACACCTATGACAGCAACAGCTGTCGCCCCGGCGCCCAATGCGGCCACTACACCCAGGTCGTGTGGCGGGACTCCACCGCCGTCGGCTGCGGCGTCGCCGAATGCGACGACGTCCCCGGCTTCGGACCGGGCTCCTTGTGGGTCTGCAACTACGACCCGCCTGGCAATTTCATCGGCGAGCGCCCCTACTGACGGTCAGCCCTGGTCAGTCCTGCAGGCGCTCCACGTCGACCACGGGGCTCCCATCCCGACGACGACGGACCCGCACCCGCCACGGGTTGCAGCACACGCCGCAGTCGTGAACGAGTTCGCCCACAGTCTCTGGATCGAGTTCCATCTCGACGGACTCGAAGCAGTAGGGGCAAACGACTTTCACGAACTCCATGGGTGAACCCTACCCGTCCCGCGCGGTGGGCGCCCGGCACCAGCGGCAGCCCCTCGAATTCTCACGAATATTCAAGCACATACACATGGAAAACAACGAAACCCGACCCTGAACAGGGCCGGGCTTTCAAGGTGCGCCGGGGACGGGGCAGCAGGTCTACTGCAGGGCGGGCATGGGGGTGACGCCGAGGGTCGCCATCAAGAACGACCAGCGGTCCGCGGATTCCTCGATGACCTTTGACGTCGGCTTGCCCGCACCGTGCCCGGCCTTGACGTCGATGCGGATGAGCACCGGCGCCGGTCCACCCTGGGCCGCCTGCATGGCGGCCGCGAACTTGAAGGAGTGGGCGGGCACCACCCGGTCGTCGTGGTCGGCGGTGGTGATGAGGGTCGGCGGATACGCCGTGCCGGGCTTCAGGCTGTGCAGGGGCGAGTAGCCCAGCAGGGTCGGAAACATGTCCTTGTCGTCGGCGCTGCCGTACTCGCTCACCCAGGCATGGCCGATGGTGAACTTGTGGAAGCGCAGCATGTCCATCACGCCCACCATGGCGACGCCGGCGCCAAAGAGCTCGGGGTGCTGGGTGATGGACGCGCCGACGAGGAGGCCGCCGTTGCTGCCGCCGCCGATGCCGATCTTCTGGTGGGACGTGTACTTCTGCTCGACCAGAAAGCGCGCCGCCGACGCGAAGTCGTCAAACACGTTCTGCTTCTTCTTGAGCATGCCCGCCTCGTGCCACTCCTCGCCGAACTCGCCACCGCCACGCAACGATGGCTGGGCAAACACGAAGCCCTGCTCGAGGAGACCGATGAGGGCCGGCGAGAACGACGGCGTCAGCGAGATGTTGAAGCCGCCGTAGCCGTACAGGTAGGTGGGGTTCTTGCCGTCGAGGACAAGGCCCTTCTTGTGAACGATGAACATCGGCACCTGGGTGCCGTCGGTGGACGGATAAAAGACCTGCTTGGTCTCATAGTGGCCGGGTTCAAAGTCCACCTTGGGCTGCTTCCACATCGTCGACACGCCGCTGGCGAGGTCGAGTTTGTAGATGACGGTGGGGTAGGTGAACGACGTGAACGAGTAGTACGTCTCGGTGTCCTTGCTCTTGCCCGCGAAGCCCCCCGAGGTGCCGATGGCGGGCAGCGGCAGCTCGCGCACGAGCTTTCCCTTGAGGTCATGGAAGTGCACGACGTCGTGGGCGTTGTGCAGCAGCTTCACGAGAAAGCCGCCGCCGATCATGCCCACCGACTCGATCTTGTCCTTGTCGGGCTGGGCGATGACCTCGATGAGCGTGGGTTCGGGAGCCTTCAACCCCTTGACGTCGACCTTCACCAGGCGCTGGCGGGGAGCGTCCTTGTCGGTGAGGAAGTAGAACACGCTGCCGACGTTGCCGACGCCCGTGTAGCCGGCGTCGAAGGCGTCAAACAGCTTCTGGACGGGGGCATCCTTCTTCTTCAGGTCCTTGAAGTAGACGCGATTGCGGCGGTCCGTGCCCTCCCACACCGAGATGACGAGCCAGGCACCGTCTTCGGTGACGCCGGCGGCGAAGCCACGCTTGTCGTGCTCCTTGTCCTCGAAGATGAGCTGGTCCTTGTCCTGGGTCTCGCCGACGGTGTGGTAGTAGACCTTGTGGAAATAGTTGGCCTGCTCGAGGTCAGCGCCCGCCTCGGGCTCGGGGTAGCGCGAGTAGAAGAAGCCCTTGTTGTCGGCGGTCCACGACGCCCCCGAAAACTTCGACCACTTCACCAGGTCGGCCTTGTCGACGCCGGTGGCGATGTCCTTGACGTGCCAGTCGGTCCAGTCCGAGCCCCCCGACGACAGCGCGTAGGCCATCAGGGTGCCGTCGTCTGAGATGGACATCCCCGAGAGGGCCACGGTGCCGTCGGCGGACAGGGCATTGGGGTCCAGCAGCATGCGGGGTTCGGCGCCGGCCTTGTCGACGACGTAGAGCACGGCCTGGTTCTGCAGGCCGTCGTTCTTCCAGTAAAAGGTGCGGCGGTTCTTGCCCTTGCCCTCCACCGACGGCGGGCTGAAGCGCTCGTAGTTCCACAGCGTCGTCAAACGCTGCTTCATGGCGTCGCGGGTGACGACCTTGCCGAGCCAGCCGAACGTCAACGCATTCTGGGCCTGGACCCACGACACGGTGTCTGGGCCATCAGGATCTTCAAGCCAGCGATAGGGGTCGGGCACCCTGGTACCATGGAGGTCGTCGACGACGTCGCCAACTTTGGAGACCGGATAGGGGCTCTTCTTCACAGGGTCACTCTTTTCCTGAATGGGTGCTGTGGACATGGCGGCCACTGGCTCGGTGCTGGCGCAGGCGACGCCGACCAGGACGGCGACGAAGACGGCAGCGCTGACGATGTGGGGCTTTCGCATGGGAACCTCCGCGGCGGCGGTAGCCCGTTTGGGTGGCGAGCGAAACCCGAACGCCTCCGGGCGCGGTATACGGGGCCATGGTCATTCGTGGTCCCGGTGGTCCCCGTCCCGATGCGACAGCGCCGTCGTCGTCGACGTCGCCACTCAAGGACCAGGCAGCGTCGCCCCTGCAGCGCCTCGTCGAGTTCGGCATGGCCAAGACGCCCCAGGAGGCCGTCAAGGTCCTGCGGGAGATCGTGGCCCTCCTCGCTGGCGCGGGCTTTCCGGTCCCCAAAACGGGCTCCCCCGAGCAGCAACTCCAGGCGGGCCTGCGCACCTTCCAGAAGGAAAACGGGCTGCCGGTCACGGGCAAGCTCGACGAGGCCACCGCCCGGGCCCTCGAGCAGCAGGGCCTGACGCCCAAAAACAGCGACACCGCCAAAGACGTCGGCGCAAGGCCTGGCACCAAAGACGTCGTCGACAGCGGCCCCCGCCCGGGCTTTGATCTCGGTCGGCCCCGCTTCGGGGGCGGTGGCGGGGATACGTCGTCGTCGACGGCCCCGACCCAGAAGGGGCGCACCATCGAAACCGAACAGACCGCGGCCCGCAGCGCCCAGCAGCGCCCCGACGTCGAGATCGACCTCAAGAGCATGCTCAACGCCATGCGCCAGGCAGGCTTCGCGGGCGCCGGCAAAGGCAAAGAACAGCTCACCGACGCCGTCAAGAAGCTCCAGCGGGTCGACGGCCTGCCGGTCACTGGCAAGCTCGACGCCAAGACGGCCGAGGCCCTCGAACGGCGCAACGTCCTCGACACGGTGACGGCCCAGGTCCTCAAAGAGCAGGACCCGAACTGGTCACCACCCGCCTCGACGCCATCTTCTTCGTCGTCATCCACCGCCGACGACGTGCGGGCCCGCCAGGACGGCGCCGGGGCCGGCGGCGACGTCGCCGGCGACAGCGCCGGCCGGGGCACCGTCGGCGGCGATGGCACCACCACCAGCAGCGCCGACGGCGCCGACGGCCGCGTCGACGTCGGCGACGCCGGCGGCGACAGCGACGACATCGGCAACAATTATGCTGGCGACGACGACGACGACGACCGCCGTGATCACGCCAACCGCGACCACGACAGCGACGCCGACGCCTTCGAGCATTGGGAGGTCCCCCGCCTGGCGGTGCAAATCGAAGACGCCTTCGCCGCCATCGTCCGCGACGATGACGGCGGCGGCCCCGCCACCTATGGCTGGGAGCTCCACCTCCATCGGCCCGGCATCTACGCCGCCCGCCAGCCCGCCGAAGAAATCCTGAAATTGGTGGTGAGCCGGGCCGGGCCCTTCGATCCCGTCTGGCAGGAGGCCCTGACAGCCCTCAACAACCGCCTGGGGCGTTTTGACCCCGATGCCGCCGCCGTGGACGTCCCCCGCCTGACCCTGGCCCTCCAGCGGGCCCGCTACCGCTGATGGCGGGGCCTGCCGACGTCCGACCCGATGCCCGGATCGATGATGCTTGGGCATTTTCGCCCCGCTCTGGGCATTTTCGCCCACCCTGAAGACCCTTGATCGCGGCCCCATCCAACGGCACCGTGGCCCGCCCCATGCTCTGCGGGGGCTGGAGGATTTCACCATGTCCAAGCCCGTCTCGTCTGATCTCTGGTTGGTTGCCCACGACCTCGGCCCCTGTGGCGACGCCGCCGCCGATGCGGCCGCCCGCATTGCCGCTGGCGTGGGTGCCCGCTTGCACATTCTCAACATCCACCCCGTCGAGCTGCGTGCCCCCTATGAGCGCACCGGCGAAGAGACCTTCGCCGTCGAAGAAGAGAAGCGCGCGGCCCTGCGGGCCTGTGCCGACCGCCTGAAGGCTGCCTGGCCCGCCCTGAACGTCGCCGTTGAAGTGATCGCCGGCACCCCCACCAAGCGCATCATCGAAGAGGCCGAGCGCCTCAACGCGACCCAGATCGTCGTCGGCACCCATGGCCGCCGCGGCCTGACCCACCTGGTCCTCGGCTCCGTCGCCGAAACCGTCGTCCACGAGTCCGTGGTGCCCGTCCTCGTCGTCAAGGTCCCAAAGGCCTGAGCCCGGCTTCGACTGCGACAACACGACATGACCAAAAGAAAACGCGCCCGATTGCGGGCGCGTTTTCGTTTCTCGGGGACGATCGGCTCAGCCGGCGGCGGCGCTGGCGATGGCCAACAGGGACGCAGCCTCAAGGCTGGCGCCGCCGACGAGGGCGCCGTCGACGTCGGTCTCACGCATGAGTTCGGCGGCGTTGTCGGGTTTGACGCTGCCGCCGTACTGGATGCGGACCTTCTCGGCGGCGACGCCACCGAGGTGTTTGTGCAGCAGGTTGCGGATGAGGGCGTGGACCTCCTGGGCCTGCTGGGGCGAGGCGACCTTGCCGGTGCCGATGGCCCAGACGGGCTCGTAGGCGAGGGTCAACAGCTCGGCTTCCTCAGGTTTGACGACGGCGAGGATGGCCTCGGTTTCGTCGGTGACAATCTGCTTGGTCTTGCCGTTTTCGCGCTGGGACAACGTCTCGCCAATGCAGGCGATGGGGCTCAGGCCACCGTCGAGGACGGCGCGCACCTTCTTGGGCACGGTCTCGTTGTTGTCGCCAAACATGGCCCGCCGCTCGGAGTGGCCAACGATGGCGTAGCGCACGCCGAGTTCCTTCAGGTGGGCCACGCTCCACTCGCCGGTGAAGGCGCCCTTGTCGGCGAAGTGCACGTTCTGGGCGGCGATGGGCACGATGCCCTGGGCCGCCTCAACGGCCGCCAGCAGGCAGGTGGCGACGGGGGCCACCGCGATGTCGCAGCGGCCCTTCAAGGCCGGGTAGCCGGCCGCCAGGGCCCGCACCTGGGCCCGGGTGGCCTCGAGGCCGTGGTGGAGTTTCCAGTTGCCGCAAACGAAGGGAATTCGGCCATGGGCGGTCATGTGGACCTCGAATGGGGGGGACGTGGCGAGCCAACAAACGACGAGACCGGGTTGCCCCGGTCTCTGTCGTGTCAGCGCTTATTCCTTCTCGCGCACAATCAGCGAGAGGAGGTTGTTGCGCGGGGCGGGCACGGGGCGAAGGCCGGAGGCATCGGCGCCAGCGGCGACGAGGGCGGTCTTGATGGCGTCGGCCTGCTTCATGGCCATGGTCCGGTCGGCGGCGCCGGCGGAGACGATGACCTCAAGACCCGTGAGGTCCTTCAGCAGGGGCGCCAGGCTGGCGACGATGGCGGCAGCGGCGGCGTCGTCGGCTTTGATGGTGCCGTCTTCGGCGAACACCACGGCCCGCCCCTGGAGCACGGCCAGCAGGTCGTCTTGCAGGGTGTTGGCGGGCACGTTGGAGCGAACGACGTCACGCAGCTGCATGGCGCCGCGGCTGGCTTCGGGGATCTTGTTGAAGGCCGTCTGGAAGGCGGCGTTGGCAGCGGGGGAAAACACGGCGCCACGCACGGTGAGCTTGTCGTCCTTCCACAGGAGTTCCAGACGCTTCACGTCGCCAAAGCGGGGGCGGGGCCAGGCCTCGTTGATGGCGTCGGCGGCCAACGAGATGCGCACGATCTCGCGCTTCTTCTCCTTGGCTTTGGCGTCGGCGCGCAGGGCGTTTTTCACCTCGGTGCCTGGCAGCGCCTTCTCGACGGCGGACTGCAGCGCCTTGATGTCGTCGTCGGTGGCGACGGTGCCCGACAGCAGCACCTTCGCAGGAACGCCCTTGGCCTGGTCCTTGACGACGTCAAAAATGCCGGCCGCGATCTTGGCCGGGCCGGTGCCGCCCATGATGCCGTCGAGGAGGCCTACCTTGTGGGCAGCCAGGCCGAGGCCCACCACCAGGGCCAGGGCGACGACGCCGCCGATCACGGACTTCTCGATGGTTTCGTCTTCGTTGAGCTTGACGGCCGTCATTTCAAACCTCCACACAGATGGGCAACAGGGGCGGCATCGCCGACGACGGCGACGGCCGCAATGGGTTCACGAGGCGTCATCCCGAATGATCATTGAATACTGACCACTTCCAACAGGAGGGCGCGAAGCGCCTCACGAGCGGAGCGAGTGGAACCCACGCCGCCCCGCGAGGGGCAAAGTACATCCCAGAGATCTTTGAGCGAGCCCACTCCGTGGGCGAAGATCAAAGAGATCTCGGGATCAGGCCTCATCGCGCTTGGGGGCACCCAGCAGGCGATCGAGGACCGAGCGGTCTCCCTGGATGGCCGTGCGCTGCATGTAGAAGCGCAGGCCGCGCTCGCCGCCGAGCTCTTCGCCGCCGCCCGCCCGACCGGGGCCGCCGTGAATCGACGCTGGCAACACCATCCCGGGGGTGGTGGTCTGATCGGCGACCTTGTCGCTGCCAAGGAGGATGCGACCGGTCCACACCGCCGACGACAGCAGGACCGTTTCCAGAAACGCCTTGTCATTGGAGTAGATGGAGCACACCAGCGTGCCTTCGCCGCGGGCCACCAGGGCCGAGGCTTCGGCGGCACTGTCGTAGGGCAGGATGGTCGACACGGGCCCGAAGACCTCGTGGGCGTGGACGGCGCGGGCCTCCATCGGCGTGTCGTGGCGCAGCAAGATGGGCTTCAGGAAGAAGCCCTTGCCGACGGGGTTCTCCGTCGAGCCAAACACCATGCGGCAGCCGTCGGCCACCAGCAGTTCGATGCCCTTGTGGGCGTCCCGGAGCTGCTGGGCGGTGGCCAGCGGGCCCATGTCGATGCCCTCCTGGCTGGGGTCGCCCACACGAATGGCCGCGAGGCGCTCGCTCAGGGCCTCCTGGATGCCGTCGGCGTGCCGACGGGGCACAAAGATGCGCCGGGTGGCCGTGCACTTCTGGCCGGTCTTTTGGGTCAGCTCCGTGGCCAGGTGGCGGATGAACAGGTGCCAGGTCTCGCTGCCGACCTCGACGTCTTCGCCAAGGACGACGGCGTTCAAGCTGTCGGCCTCGATGTTGATGCGGGTGCTGCGCTCGACGACGGACCGCGAGCGGCGCAGGGTGGCGCCGGTGTCGGCGGAGCCCGTGAAGGCGATGACGTCTTCGGGGAGCAGGTGGTCCGTGAGGTCGCCGACGCTGCCGCACACGAGCTGCAGCACGCCGGCGGGCATGGCGGCCTTCTCGACGAGGATCTCCACCAGCTTGAACGCCACCAGCGCCGTCGACGTCGCCGGCTTGGTCAGCACGGGCACGCCGGCGAGGATGGCGCAGGCGGCCTTCTCGGCGAGGCCCCAGGCGGGGAAGTTGAAGGCGTTGATGTGCAACGCCACGCCGGTGCGGGTGGACCACATGTGGTAGCCGCAGAAGCGGGGGGCCCGGGTCAGGGGTTCGCCAGCGCCCTCGACGAAGAAGCGGCGGTCGCCGTTGTCGGCGGTGAGCTTCTCGGCGAGCTTGGCGTAGTACGCGAGGGTGCCGATGGCGCCGTCGACGTCGAACTTGGCATCGCCGCGGGTGGCCCCGTTGTTCAGCGTGCTGGCGTCGACGAGGGTCTCACGGGCTTCATGGAGGGCCGACGACATGCGCTTGAGCAGGGCGCCGCGCTCGGCAAACGTCATGGCCCGCAGGGCGGGCCCACCGACGTCACGGCCGTAGGCCAGGGCCGCCTGCAGGTCGAGGCCTTTGGTGGAGCAGCGGGCGACGACTTCTTCGGTGGACGGGTTGACGAGGGAGGCGTCGCCGCCGGTCCCTTCGCACCAGGTGCCGCACAGATAGCTCTTGAGGGTGATCATCGGGTTCTCCGTCGTCGGTGAGAAGCAGCGGCTACGACCATGGACGGGTCGGTCTTTTCACCCTCCCCGCGCAATGACAAGACACCGCCATGGCTGACCGTCTCCACGACTTCGCCCGCGCCGTTGCCGTCCGCCAGACCGAGGCCGACGTCGTTGACGAGTCGGTGATGCAGGCCATCGCCCTCGACCTCGGCATGACCGAAGAGGAGATCATCCAGGCCAAAGCCGAGGGTCAGGCCCGCAAGGAGCGCGCCCGGGGGCTCCGCCAGCGGGGCCTCATCGACGAAGCCATCACCGAATTGGAGCAGGCCAGCGCCTGGAACCCCCTCGACGTCGAGGTTCTCACCATGCTGGCGGACTGCTTCGTCCGCCGGGGCCGCAAGAACGACACCCCCGAAGACATGGAACGGGCCCGGTCCCTGTGCCTGCAGGCCCTCAAGGCGGCCCCGGGCAACGCCGAGGCCCCGGCCCTGCTGCAGGTCATCCAGATGAACCCCGTGGGGGAGCGCTCCAAGGTCCCCATGGGCGTCGTTGGCGCCATCCTCGCGGTGGTCGCCGTCGTCGTCGCCGTCCTGGCGTTCTTTTTCGGCTGATCAACCGCTTCGCGCCTGATCCTCATGCCACTCAACGGCTGGTGCGGTTCATCACGCGCTTGGCGTGTGATGCGCATGCACGTCAACCGCTGGCGCGGTTGATCAAGCGCTTCGCGCTTGATGTTCATGCCAGTCAATCGCTGGCGGGGTTGATCAAGCGCTTCGCGCTTGATGTTCATGCCAGTCAACCGCTGGCGCGGTTGATCAAGCGCTTCGCGCTTGATGTTCATGCCAGTCAACCGCTGGCGCGGTTGATCCCAAGACAGGTGGCGGACGCAAATAAGCCCGCCTTATCAGCCACTTACAGTCAGCGCCATTACCCGCAGCAGGAGCCCTCTCCCCAAGTGGGGAGAGTTCCCGCGTGTTTCGCGCACGCGTGCCGAAGGCGGGGTGAGGGACCCTCAGCGGGTGCGCTTCCAGATCTTCAGAATCTGCAGGAAGGCCGCCAGGCCAATGCCGAGGGCGATGCCGCCGCCGAGCCCCATGACGACCTTCTTGCCGTAGGCCTTGATGGGCGACGCCTTCTCGACCCGCGGGGGTACCACGACCTCGAAGCGTCCCTCGGCGGAGGTGCGCTCGAAGCCCAGCTGGTACTCGGCCTGGCTCTTGTCCTGGAAAAGCTGGTCGTAGAGCTTCTTCGACGAGTCGTAGGAGCGGGTCAGGTCCGTGTAGCGGGCGGTGAACTCGGGCAGCTTCTCCTGCTGCTTCTTGAGGTCTTCGAGCTTCTTGACGGTGTCGTCGAGGGACAACGTCTTCGCCGACATCTCGGCTTTGAGCTGGCCGATGCTCTTGTCGCCGGAACGACCGCTGCCGCCCATTTCCTCGGGAGCCGCCGCGATGCGCTCCAGGCGCTTCTTGATGGAGACGACGTCGGGGTGGTTTTCGCCGAGGCCCTGGGCCTTGAGTTCGGCAATCTGCTCCTGGGCAGCCCGCATCTCCTTCTGCTTGCGGGTGGCGCCGCCACCGCTGGCCGACGCCGACGCGATCTCTTGCTTGAGCTGCTCGATGTTCGAAGTGAGGTCCGTCTTGGCCTTCTCGAGTTCGAAGATCTGCTCCTGCAGCTTGGCGACGTTCTCCGGCAGGGAGTCCAGGAAGGCGAGCTTGAACTTCTTGAGTTCTTCGTCGGTGGCCTTGAGGGTGGCCTCGGCCTTGGCGATTTGCTCCGTAAGGTACTCAAGCTTGGAACTGATGACCTTGGTGGTCTTTTCGACCTCGCTGTCGATGAAGGTCTTCAGGTGGGTGTCGAGGAACGTCATGGCGAATTCGGGGCTCGAGGCCTGGAATTCACCAACGAAGTTCTGCACCGGGGGTGGCGCGCCGTAGTTCGGCGTCGTCGACTCGAAGGTGAGCATCTTCTGCAGGGCCGCGATGCGCTCTTCGTCGCCTTCTTCGCCCAGGGACTTCAACGTCCGCTCCAGCAACACGGTGCTCTTGAAGTTCGACTTGGCCGCCTGGGCTCGGTCGGTGGCCGCGCCGCCCTGGCCGCGATCCGCCCCCGTGAGGATGTTCATCTCGAAGGTGGCCTTGGCCCCCGGCGGTGACATCAACGCCAGACCGACGCCCGCAATGAGGCCCACCAGGGCCATCGCCGCGATCATCTTGGCGTGGGGCAGGAAGAACTCGGTGAACTTCCGGACGTTGCCGACCATCTCCTCGAGGTTCATCTCCTGCTCGGCGGGTGGCGGCGCCTGCATCGGCATCCCCATTGGGACGCCCATCGGCATCCCCATGTTCTGCATGCCCATCCCCTGCATGGGCATCCCCTGCATGCCCATCGGCATGCCGCCCATACCCATCGGCAGGCCCATGCCGGGCATTGCCATCGGCAGACCCATGTTGCCCATGCCCGCCCCCATCACCTGGGGATCAGCGACCCGCTCGACGCGGGAACCGGCAACGCTCTGGAACTTGAAGACCGTGTAGCCCACCTGCACGAGGTCGCCTTCGCGGAGGTCGACTTCGCTGATCTTCTGGGCATTGACGAGGGTGCCGTTGGACGAGCCCAGATCCCGGACCACAAAGCCGTTGGGATTGCGGATGACTTCGCAGTGCTTGCCCGAGACCCGGTCGTCGGCGAGGGTGATGTCGGCGGTCTCGGACCGCCCCATCATGGTGCGGTCGAAGAGGGGGTAGCGGTGGCCCACGTTGGGCCCCATGCAGACGACAAGAAAGGCCGACGCCTCCGAGGTCCGCAACGCGAGGGCCAGGTTGTCTGAAGAACCGACGACGGTTTTGGTCATGGGAGCGGAGTCCTTCAGCGGCGGCGGCGGCGGCGCGCTGCGGGGCTTGCCTGATGACGGTGCCGGCTCCCACTCGGGCTCCACGGCCTGAGGCGACTGGGAAGGTTTGCGCGGGGTCGTCATGGCGTCTTTTTTCCTCGCACCGCAACGTCGGCGGAAGCGACGCGCAAGGCAGTTCTAGCACGGTCTGGCAGGGACGTAGCGGACAGTCGATTGCGGAACAACCACAGGTCGGAGAAACGACGACATGCGCATCGGCTATCTGGTCAACCAGTACCCCAAGGTCAGCCACACCTTTGTCCGGCGGGAGATCCGAGCCCTGGAGGCCCGGGGCGTCCTCGTCGACCGCTTTTCCATCCGGGACACCAGCGGCGAGGTCAAAGACGACGACGACCGGGAGGAGGCCCTGCGAACCCGCGTCCTGCTGCCGACGGACCGCCGTGCCGCCGCCGCAGCCATTGGCGCGGCCAGTGCCAGGGCCCTGGCCTCCCACCCCGGTCGGTTCCAGGAAGCCTCAGCCCTGGCCCTCCGGCTGGCCCGGCGGGCTGATCGGCAGGTGGTCCATGCGGCCTACCTGGGCGAGGCGGCGTTGCTCAAGCAATGGTGCGACACCCTGGGCATCGAGCACGTCCACGCCCATTTCGGCACCAACTCCGCCGCCGTCGCCGCCCTGTGCAACGCCCTCGGGGGCCCCGGGTTCTCGTTCACAGCCCACGGCCCGGAGGAATTCGACCGGCCCGACCTGCTCGGCCTCGACGAAAAGATCGCCCGGGCCCGCTTTGTCGTCGGGGTCTCCAGCTTCGGGCGCTCACAACTGCTGCGCCGCACCCCGGTGGACCAATGGGACAAGGTCAAGGTTGTCCCCTGCGGCGTCGACGACGCCTTCCTGTCCGAAGCCTTTTTGTCACCGACCACGGCGGCCCGGCGCCTCGTGTGTGTGGGTCGGATCTGCGAGCAGAAGGGGCAGTTGCTCCTCGTCGAGGCCGCCGCCCGCGTGCGGGACCGGGTGGGCCATTTTGAGCTGGTTCTCGTCGGCGACGGCGAAATGCGCGGCCACGTGGAAGCCCTGGTGGCCAAGCACCGCCTCGACGACGTCGTGCGCATCACGGGCTGGGCGTCGGGCGCCGAGGTCCGCACCGAGCTGCTGGCCGGCCGGGCCATGGTGTTGCCGAGCTTTGCCGAGGGGCTGCCGGTGGTGATCATGGAGGCCCTCGCCCTCGAGCGCCCGGTGATCTCGACCTATGTCGCCGGCATTCCCGAGCTCGTCGACGGCGGCTGTGGCTGGATGGTCCCCGCCGGCTCCACCGACGCCCTCGTCGACGCCATGGTGGCCGCCCTCGAGGCTGACACCCCTGCGCTGACCCGCCTGGGCCAGGAAGGGCGACGTCGGGTGCTGGCCCGTCACAGCGCGGCCCTGGCCGCCGAACTCCTGGAAACCGCGTTTCGCCAGGCCATCGGTTGAGAGGGGCCCGACGTCGTCAGCGGCACGGAACGTTGACGCTATGCGGCACAAACACGGGGACCGGGAGGTCCTGATGCTTCTTCGGCTGACGCCGAAGAAGTTCTGATGCTTCCTCGGCTGGCGCCGAAGAAGTTCTGATGCTTCCTCGGCTGGCGCCGAAGAAGTTCTGATGCTTCCTCGGCTGGCGCCGAAGAAGTTCTGATGCTTCCTCGGCTGGCGCCGAAGAAGCATCAGAAGTCGATCCCGGGGAGCCCCACAGCTAGGGTCCGTCGGTGTCCCACCTCTTTCCCGGTCTCTCTGAAGCCTTCGCCGACCACCTGACCATCTGGGCGGTGGCCTTTGCCGCCGCTGTGGTCCTCATCGAGCGCGTGGCTGCCCCCCGCAAGCGCGGTATCCGGTTGCTCGCCGGGCTGGCCGTCGCCCACACCATCGCGCTGGTCATCGTGGGCATCGGCGTTGGCGTCATCGACGTCGTCACCGAAGTCAGCCTCCTCGCCCGGCTGCTGGCAGGGTGGATCTTCGTGCTGGGCACCGGCACGGTGCTCTTCGAGGTGGCGCTGCCGAGGTTCGGGGTCACGCTGTCGCGCATCATCGAGGACCTCACGGTCTTTGGTGCGGTCGCCGTCATCTCGTTGCTGGTGCTGCGCCGGGGCGGCGTCGACGTCACGGGCATCGTGGCCACCTCGGCGGTGGTCACCGCCGTCATCGGCTTGAGCCTGCAAGACACCCTCGGCAACACCATCGGCGGCCTGACCCTGCAGCTCGACGACAGCATCCACACCGGAGACTGGATCAAGGTTGGCGACGTCGTCGGTCGGGTCAAGGAAGTCCGCTGGCGCTTCACGGCGGTGGAGACCCGCAACTGGGAGACGGTCTTCATCCCCAACAGCAAGCTCGTGAAGGGCGACGTCATCGTGCTTGGCAAACGCCACCTGCAGCCCCGGCAGTGGCGTCGTTGGGTGTACTTCAACGTCGACTTCCGCCACGCCCCCACCACGGTGATGGACACCGTCCTCGCCGCCCTCACCGGCGTGGCCATCGACAACGTCGCCGCCGATCCCAGGCCGAGCTGCGTGCTGATGGATTTCGGCGAGTCCACCGCCCGCTACGCCGTGCGCTACTGGCTGACCGACCTCGCCGTCGACGACCCCACCGACAGCGCCGTCCGCGTCCGCGTCTATTTCGCGCTGCAACGCGCGGGCATCCCCCTGGCCCTGCCCGCCCACGCCCTGTTCCTCACCGAGGACAACCGCAAGCGCCGCGACCGCAAGGAGAAGGAGGCCCACGACACCCGCCTGCAACGGCTCCAGAACGTCGACGTGTTCGCGCCCCTCGACGACGCCGAGCGCGAGCAGATCGCAGACATGCTCGTCAGGACGCCCTTTGCCCGGGGGGAGCGCATCACCCGCCAGGGGGCCGAGGCCCATTGGCTCTACCTCGTCGGCAAGGGGCAGGTCAGCGTTCGCGTCGAGGTCGACGGCGTCGAGAAAGAGGTCGCCACCATGGGCGACGGCGAAGTCTTCGGCGAGATGTCATTGCTGACCGGGGCCGTGCGGGCGGCGTCGGTCTACGCCATCACCGACGTCGAATGCTGGCGCCTTGATCGGGAGGCCTTCAAGCTCATCCTGGCCGATCGCCCCGACGTCGCCTCTCCCATCGCGGCCCTGCTTGCCGAGCGCCAGGTCCACCTGCTGGCGTTCAAGGAAGGCCTCGACGCCGAGGCGCGGGGCAAGCGGGTCATCGAGGAGCAGGGGCGCCTCCTCGACAAAATGCGTCAGTTCTTCGGTCTCTAGGGTGGGATGCCCTGGGGCGAAGGTGGTCGGACACCAGCCCGATGACCGGTCGGAGCAAACGAACACGGATGTTTGACCCGGTCACCCGCACACACCTATCGTCGGCCCGTCGTCATGGCGTTGTACAAGCCTCCCAAACCGCCGTCCCCACCGTCTGCCCCGCCGCGGACGACGACGGCGCGCCCGGCGACGACGCATGCCACGACGGCGCCGCCGGCGACGCCTGCCGAAGAAGCAGCGTTCATCCCGCCGCCCATCGACGCTGACGACGACCTCGAAGACCTCGCCAGCACCTCGCCGGTGCTGTCGCCGCGGGTCTCCAAGGCCCACCCCCTCGTCGGCACCGATGGCAAGCTCGCCAAGAAAGAGCTCATCGAGCAGTACACGCCGTTTGTGCGCAGCATCGCAGCCAAGATCAAAAAGGGCCTCGCCAAGACCATCGAGTTCGACGACCTCATCGCCTACGGCATGACGGGTCTCCTCGAGGCTGCCGAGCGGTTCGACCCCAAGATGGGGGCGAACTTCATGACGTTTTCCTACTACCGCATCCGCGGCGCCATCTACGACGGCCTGCGGGGCATGGGGTGGGTCAGCCGCACGGAGTACCAGAAGATCCGCTTCGAAGAGCGGGCCACCCAATACCTCGAGAACATGGCCTCCCGCGAGGTCGTCGGCGGCGACACCAACAAGAGTGTCGAGGACAACATCGAGGAACTCGCCAACCAGGTGAGCCAGCTCGTCACCATCTATGTGACGTCCCTGGAGGCCATGGAAGACCTCCAGGTTGAAGACAAAGAACGGATGCCCATCGACGAGCGCTTCGCCGACGTCGAGATGAAGGCCCACGTCAAAGAGGCCATGCAGCGCCTCCCTGAGGCCGACCGGGAGATCATCCAGCTCTACTACTTCAAGGAAATGAGCCTCCAGGAGGTCGGCAACAAGCTTGGCCTCAGCAAGAGCTGGACAAGCCGACGCCACGCCCAGGCCATCGATCGCCTCACCCGGATCCTGCAAGAGATCCTGAAGGAAACCCCGCCAGCCCCCGCCCCGGGCCGCCCGGGAGCCCCTCCCGCCCGCGGCGCCCCCAGCGGCAGGCCGGCCAGCGGCCCTGCCCGCCCAAGCGGCGGCCCCGCCGGCCCGGGCCGCCCCCTGCGCTGAACGGCGTAAAGGGCTGCAATATCAAGAGCTTGGCGCAGCTGGCATGGGAAAGCCAGCGATGGCACCTCGTCGGTGCAAGCCCACCAGCTCGCTGCGCAACCGCCCGGCGTCGATGGCCACCCCGGCGGCCCGGCCCTCCGTGACGACGGCGGCGATGGCGTCGCCAACCGACCCCTCGGCGCTCCCCAGCAGCACCTTGCCAAGGGCTGGCGAAATCACCTCCACCTCAAAGCCCTCCGCCCGCTGAAAGCACAACAGCACCGTCGGCTGCGTCCCCGCCGCCGGCAGCGACGTCGTTCGGGCGGTCACGGTCTGGACGGGATGGCGGTAGATGGCCAGCCGCGCCGACGGGTCCATCTCCACCCGGGAACCGGCCTCGAGGCCACCGGGCACATGGGGGGCGGTCTCGCTCATGGTCACCTCGATCTCGAGGGCCTCGAAGTGGCACAGCTCGGCAAAGGCCACCGACGACGTAATCGACGTTGATGGCGACGACGACGACGACGACGACGACGCCCGCGCCATCAGCCAGGCCGTGAACTCGCCCGGGATGTCGCGGGTCAGGCGGGTCTGGATGGGGCACGCCGCCAGGAAGGCGTCGACGACGGCGTCGAAGGCCTCGTCGCCCGCCAGGCGGATGGCGTGGGGACAGGAGCGGCGGATGCTGCCCCGCAGGCTGTTGCGCACCAGGGTCCGGTAGACGCGTTGGCGCTCGGCGGGCACGCCGGCGAAGACCCCCCCGGCCGCCACGTCGTCGTCGGTGCCCATCACGAGGGTACGAAAGCCGGCCTCGACGTCACGGAGGGAACTCATGATCGCACCCCGTCGACGATGGACTGCAGTCGGCCAAGCTCGACGTTGAGCTCGGGCAGCGGCGGGATCTGGTGATCGCGCTCGAGGAGCACGGGAGGCAATGGCAAGCCCCGCTCCCGCATGGTCGTCAGGGTGAAATCGAGGAGGTCGTACACGGGGTCGATCATGGGCGCGCCGTGGGTGTCGATGACGAGGGTGGGGGCGCCGCTGTCGTCGACGGCTTCGACGTGGTGCCCCGCCATGTGAAACTGCAGCACCCGATGCAGGGGCAGGCCCAGGATGAAGGCCCGGGGGTCGAGGCCGAAGTTGACGGCGTTGACGTAGACGTTGTTGACGTCGAGGAGCAGGCCGCAGTCGGCTTGTTCGACGACGGCGCTCACAAAATCCCACTCGGCCATCGGCGCCTCGCCGACGGGCATGGGGGCCCGCAGATAGGCCGACACGTTCTCGACGGCGACGGGCAACTCCAGGCGGTCAGCCACGGCGCGGACGCGGGCCGCGGCGCGGTCGACGGCCTCTTTCGACAGCGGCAACGGCAGCAGGTCGTGGCTCTCGCCGCCGTCGACGTGGGTCAGACACAGGTGGTCCGAGTACCAGCGCGCGTCGTGGGCCCGCAGGAAGCCCCGCAACGCCTGCAACAAGCCCTCATCGATGGGGGCTGCTCCCGAGAAGTCGCCACAGAGGCCGTGGCTGACGACGGGCCAGCGCTCGGAGGCCATCGCCAACAACCGTCCCCGACGACCGCCGACGCCGAGGTAGTTCTCGGGGGCGATTTCAATGAACGACCAGGGCGTGACGTCGGACGCCAGCATGGCCTCGGCGATGGCGGCCCGAAAGCCGAGGCCCACGGTGCCATGCAGGAGATGGGGAGGCAGGATCGGCGGCAAAAGGGTCATGAAACGACCTCGTCAGCACCTGGTGGCGGCGCCAACACCTTTGGGGCCCGGCGCTGCTGCCGGGACCTATTTCAGCGGTTGATCGGGTTCGACGGCGGCAACACCGGGGGCCGCCCGGATGGTGGCGACCGCCGCCGGGCTGACCTCGATGGTGGCCTGCCCCGACGTCCACCAACGGGACAAGACCTGGCCGCCCACGCCGCCGACCACCATGTCGAGGCCGGCCTGGGCGGCGGCGGTCTCGGCGCGCTTCTTGGCGACGTAGGCCGGGACAGCCTCGGGGCTGTCTTTCTGGAGGGCGCGGAACTCCGCGAGGTCGACGGGGGTACCAGTCATGGTGACGACGTAGCGACTGCGCCCCTGGGTACCGGCGACAGCGGTGGGCGCCGGGGTCTCGTCGGGGCAGCCAGCCAAGGGCACGATGGCGCACAACGCCACCAACGCCACCAGGGGCATATCTGTTCGAAACCATCTCACCTGCATCGCGCCGCAGAAGAGCACGAACAGAGCGGACCGGTCCAGACCACGGCGACGCTTTGACCAGAATCTGCTGCGGACACCTGGCCGGCACCCCCAAAACCGCTTGCTGACGCGGACGTCTGCGATGTCGTCACCTTGACGGCGGGGAGCAGGGGCGAGTTGGCTCAGCGGACCGACAGGATCGGCCGGGTGATCGCTTCGCGGACCCCGGCCCGGGGTGCCGACGGCGACAGGGTCCCCTCGTCGATGCCGAGGTCGTGCAGCAGGGCCGGCAGGCTGTCGCCGAGGAACGGTTGCCGCAGGAGGGCGTCGACGTCGGCCGCGATGTGGGCGCAGGCCGGCGCCATCCCGGCGGCGCGGGCGACGATGGCGCGAGCGGGCACCCGTCGCTGGTCCACATCGGGCTGCTCGGCCCGGAAGGTGGCCACGACGTCGTCGATGCTGCGATCGGCGCACTGGCGCAGGGCCACGTCCATCCACAACACCACCGCCGCCCCGCCCCAATAGACCTGCAGGTAACGCCCCTCGGCCCGCATCTGCACGCTGGCGTCCTGCAACGACACCGTCCACGGCCCCCGCGCCGATGCCTCGGCGCCCCGTCGCAAACCATCCGTCAGCGCCGTCCAGGCGTCGGCCTCGCTCATCAATCCGGCCCGGGCCCGCAGCACGTTTTGGTGGTAGCTGGCGAAGCCCTCGCCAAACCAGCTGTCGTCGAGGTCCATCAGGGGATGCAGCAGATGGGACAGTTCGTGGACCGCCACCCAACTGTCGATGACGTCTTGCACCCGGGCCTGTTGGCCGAGCAGCAGGTGGGCCTGGGGACCGCCCCCACGAGACACCATCCCAAAGGGCACCCCCGAGCCCCACACGGGCTCCACGGTGATTTGGGTTCGATTGAATGGGAAACGCCGCTCCCGACCCGACCCCAACGACACTGCCGTCGCTGCCGCCCCCAACCAGCGGTCGACGTCGGCCCCCACCATCTCTGTGTCCCCGGGGAGCACCAGCACCTCAAGGGCCGCCGTGCCGACGGCCAGACGCCGCGTCTGCAGCCGGCCGAACGCCGCGCACGACAAAAACCGCCACGTCGATGGCTCGACGACAAAACCGCCCCCGTCGGGGGTCCGGGGAAACGGCAGCGATATTTGCAGGCCCGGTGCCGCAGTCAGCGTCAGCGTCCCCGCCCGCGCCGGCGTCGGCGTCCACAACCACACATCGGGGGACGCCATCACGACGTCGTCGGCCACCCGATCGGCGGCCGCACGGGCCCCGAGGGCGTCAGCCATGGCCTTGAGATCGATGGTGTTGACCCAGCAGCCGTCGACGACGGTGAGGGGCGTGGCAAAGCGTCGGGCCCGGGGGTCCACCGGCGCCACCCGCTCGGCCTCGGTGACCGGGGCGCCATCCTGGCGGCACACCCGCTGCTGGAGGTGGAGGTCCCCAGCGAGGTCGATGGACCACTGCAGGGGGACGCCGACGACGACGGCCAGCGATGACGCCGGGACAGCCGCCGCCCCCGGGGATGGGCCCGCCGCCGCCCGCTTGGCGACACCGGTGCAGCTGGCAGCACCGCCCAGCAGCACGCCGGTGACGACGAGGGCGAGGCTCAGTCGCGTCAAACCCTGACGCGAATGGACGCGCCTGCCAGGCGTGCTCAACCGCAGCAGCCGTTGACCACGATGAGCATCAAGGGGGCCGCGGTTCTTCACCGGGGGCGCTGCAGGCCGTTGTCGTACTCGACCACCTGGGCTGGCCGACCGTCGTCGCTGTACGTCGTGAAGGTGCCGTGCTTTTCGCCTGTGTCGTAGCGCCCTTCCCGACGCAGAACACCGTTGGGCCAGTACCACCGCTCCAGCCCCTGCCGTTGGCCGTCCCGCCGTTCGACGGTCCATTCCAGGGTGCCATCGGCAAAGAACCACTCTTCGCGCCCTGCAATGCGATCGTCGACGTAGGTGCCGCTGAAGCGCACCACGCCGTTGTCCCAATACTCGCGCCAGGGGCCCGTGCGCTTGCCGGCGACGTACTCGCCCGTGAACCAGGGAGCGCCATTGCGATGCCACTCGGCGCGAGGCCCGTCGGCAACGCCGGCGAGGGTCCATTGCTCGGACCGCTGCTGGATCGTGAAAGGCCACCAGGTGCGCCGGACGCAGACCTCCTCGGCGCCGTCGCCTTCGCAGGTTCCCGTGCCGGTCACGCTCAAGGCACCGGTCACGACGGCGCCCGTCAGGAGCACGGCGGCCATCGTCGTCGTCAGCCCCAGGGCCAGCCGGCTGCGGCGACGTCGGCGCTCGCGAACCACCGTGGCCCGAACCTCGTGGTTTTCGGCGGCGGGGGTGGCCGGCACCAGCTCAGGTCGGATGGCAGCGTTCATGGGTCCTCCAGGGCGCAGGCGACGAGGTGCTGATGCTTCTTCGGCTGGCGCCGGAGATGGGCTGCTGCGTCTTCGGCTCGCGCCGAAGCGTGCTGGCCCCCAAGACTACCCTCTGGAGCAGGGATCCATTCAGCGGCGCCGTTTGGAGCCTCCGGCGAGACGCAGGGTTCCCCTCTGTGGCCACGAGATCTGCAGAAATGCGCCAGTGAACCGAGGGCCGCTGCGAGGAATCGGCCGTCACAACGGGGCGTCGACGGCGTCTGGATGTGGTTTTCGCACCCACCTGGGCGATTCCGCGCCGACGCGGGCGACGGGTCGGTTCCTTTCGGCGACGGACCCTGCTATGGCGGCTTCGCTTTCATCAGCCTGCCATGCCCGGAGCCGAATGATGCGTCGAGTCAGGACCGTTTTGGCCGCTGCCACCCTCTCCGCCCTCTGTGTCGGCGCCTCCAGCGCCCGCGCCCAGGCCGAGACCGATGCCGCCGCCCCCAAGGCCGAAGAGGCCACACCTCCTGCCGCCGAAGCCGCCGCCACTGGTGGCAGCGGCTTCCAGCGAATCGAGGAGCGGACCCCGAAAGCCGGCACGCCCCTCATCGCCAACAAGCTCTACCCGATGGCAGGCCGGTTCGAGCTGGGCTTGAACTTCGACGCCAGCTTCGGCGACAAGTACGTCGACCACATCGGCGGCCACGCCGCAGCCGGCTTCCACATCTTCGACTCCCTCGCCCTCGAAGTCTTCGGCGGCTACCTGGTCGGCGACGAGACCGGCATCGTCAGCAACGTCCGTCTGGACGGCAAGTCGGCAGGCCTTGGGCGCACCAACGCCGCCTGTGCCAACACCACCTGCGAGCCCCAGCTCCCCGACATGTGGCAGACGACCTGGTTTGCGGGCGCCGACGTCCAGTGGGCCCCCATCTACGGCAAGGTCTCGGCGGTGTCGGAGTACGACATCAACTTCCAGCTCTACCTGCGTGGCGGTGGCGGCGTCGAAGGCATCCAGCGCTTGTTGAACGACGGCAGCATCAGCGAGCCCGGCATCCGGCCCACCGTCAACTACGGCCTTGGCGTTCGCCTCATCCCCTGGAAGTACATCGCCCTGCGCGCTGAACTCGTAAACACCCTCGGTCTGAACCCGAACGTCGAAGAGCACGACGCCACCGACGAGAATTCCTGCACCGACGGCTACGTCATCCGCAGCGGCAACGACAGCAACTGCCTGACGGACTTCTCCCAATCCACCATGTTTCAGCTCGGTGTGAGCATCCTCCTCTGACCTTCCGACGCCTCGGGAACCGCCATGAAGACCCCATCCACCGGCCTCCTTCTCCCCCTGCGCGCCCTGGTCTTGACCATGGCCGCCTCCTCGGCTGTCGTTGCCGTTCCGGCCCACGCCGCTGACGACGACGCCCCCGCCGACGGAGACACCGACGCCGGTGCCGACAGCGACACCGACGCGACCGACGCCCCCGCCGACGGGGACGCTGCCGCCGGCGGCGATACCGCTGCTTCCCCCCTCGAGAAGCCCGTCCTCGAAGAGACGATTTTCGTGGTGCAGGGCAAGCGCTTCCTGGCCCAGGGGCGCTTTGAGCTCACGCCCCAGTTCGCCCAGAGCGTCAACGACTCCTTCACGTCCCACACGGGGTTGATGGTGTCGGGCCTGTACCACTTGAAGGAGAACGTCGCCGTGGAAGCCACGGCAGGCGCCTTCTTCTGGGTGGACGAGCGCTCTGGCACTCCCCGGCTGGGCGGCCGCGATACCGACCTCACCGTCGAGCTGCGCCAGAAAGAGAACCTCGCCCCCGAGCGGGTCAAGCTCTACCAGTTCCCCTACCTCCTCGCTGGCAACCTCCAGTGGAGCCCCATGTACGGCAAGGTGAGCATCCAGGACTTCGTCCTCGGCCAGTTCAACCTGTACCTTTCTGTCGGCGCAGGCATCGCCGGTCTGCAGTTGGAGACTTTGACCCCGGGCGTCGCCAACCAGAACTTCGTCGAGCTGACGAGCGCCATCGCGCCGACGACGTCGTTTGGTGGCGGTTTGCGCTTCTACTTCTCGGATTGGCTCGGCGTTCGCGTCGAGGTTCGCGACTACGTCATGCCCCTGGCGGTCTTTCAGAGCGGCGCCAACGCCATCGCCGACGCCGACGCGCCCAGCTTCGACGTCACCAATCTCATCCTCGCCCAGCTCGGCGTGTCATTCGTGTTCTGAAGGCCGAGGCCCCGGCCTCGTGACGCTCCTCGGACCTCCAAGGAATTCGCTCCATGAAGAAGAACACCGTGAAGAACACCGTGAAACACACCGTGAAACACACCATCCTGGTCGCCGTCGCGGCGTTCAGTTTCAGCCAGGCGGCGGCGGCCCAGAACCTCGACAAGGCCATCACCGATTTCGAAGCCAAAGACTTCGAGGGTGCTGCCGCCGGCTTCTACGCCGTCAACCGCCTGTCTGAGGAGCCTGGTGAAATCACCGAGGCCCAATATGGTCTGGCCCGCAGCTTCGAGAAGCTTGGCCTGCACCTGGCGGCCCTGAAGATTTGGTCGGACATTGCCGAGGCCGGCAACACCCACCCCCATTTCGAGAAGGCCATCGAAGGTCTCGTCAACGCGGGCGAAGCCCTCGACGACGAAATCAACATGCCCCGCACCCTCGACAAGGTCTACAACGGCCCCAACGTCGACACGATCAACAAGATGAACCCCGAGATCCTCCAGCGGGTCTACTTCCACCTCGGGCGCCACGTCTTCAATCGCCAGAACTTCAAGGAATCGCGCAAGCTTTTCCGCGCCGTCAAGGAGGGGAACCCCGCCTATCCCCAAGCCCAGTACATGCAGGGTTTGCTGCGCATGGGCGTTGGCCAGACCGACCGCCCACCACCGAAGTACGACCAGGCCGTCGTCCACTTCGAGGCCGCCCGCGCGGCGATCCCCAAGGATGCCAGCAACAAGAAGTTGATGGAGCTGCGCGATCTGTCGTCGCTGGCTCTGGCCCGCCTCTACTACGAGCAGGCGTTCAGCTCCGACGATGAAGGCGAGCGCAAGGTCCTGCTCGACAAGTCCAAGCTCGAATTCCAGAACGTGCCCCGCTTCTCGAACCTGTGGGCCGAAGCCCTGTTCAACCGCGCCTGGGCCAGCACCCTCGACGAGGAATACGGCCGCGCCCTCGGCGCCCTGCACTCCCTCTCGGCCCCCTACTTCGTCGACGAGTTCTACCCCGAGGCCAAGATTCTCACGGCCATCATCTACTGGAACAACTGCCAGTGGGAGCGGGTCAACACCATCCTCGACGAGGTTCGTGGCGAGTACGAGCCCATGTCCGAGCAGATGACGGCGCTGGCCGAGTCGAACCTCGAGTTCGACGAGTGGTACCCCCTGCTGCAGAAGTCCCTCGAGCCCGGCGCCGACCAGACCGACAAGAAGCTCATCCCCCGCAAGGTGGCCCTGGCCATCGTCAAGGACGCCCGCTTCGAGAAGATGGAAGCCTTCCTGAAGGAAATCGACCGCGAGCAGAAGATCTTCGAGAAGAGCAAGACCTTCGCCAAGAGCGACATGGGCTCCTCCCTGGTGGCCGACTTCGACGCCAACCGCGAAGGCTACCTCGGCGTCATGGGCAAGGTCTTGAAGACCAAGGTTCGCGGCCTGGCCGACGAACTCGGCAGCATCAGCACCCGCGCCGGCCTCATCGCCCTCGAAACCAAGACGGCGGAAGCCGATTGGCTCGAGCAGGGCCGCGCCATCGACAACCTGCAGCGCAAGCGCCTGCCCCGCCCCTTCATCCCCGACGACACGTTCCAGTTCTGGTGGTTCCGCAACGAGTACTGGATCGACGAGCTCGGCTACTACGAGTTCACCGTCAAGACCGAGTGCTTCGACGAGTGACCACCAAAAGACGTGCCGCCCGGCACGTCTTTTTTTGACGCGACTGCACTGACGACGACGACGACCGACGACGACCGACGACGACGACGACGACTGCACCGACGATGACTTTGACGACCACCACGTCGTCACGAAGGATCCCATGGGTCGACCGATCTCAACGGAATATGTCCACGGTCGAAAGATCCTGACCGGCGTTGTCGACCCCTCGGGCCTCGGCCTGAGCTTCGAGCTCGACGGCAACCGGGTCTTCACCCACGTCGAGGCCAACGCCGAATTCTGCGGCAAGGCCCGGGTGGTCCCGGCGGGGAAAATCCAGGCCGTCGCCGACGACCTCGCCCACGCCACCGTCGCCGCCCTCAAGAAGCGGGTGGGCGTCACCCGCGAGAGCCGCCTGCGCTTCTTGAAGCCCCTGTACGCCGACGACGTCATGCGGGCCGACGGCACCCTGTTTCGCGATACCGGTGACCTCTTTGTGGTCCAGCTGCGCATCAACAACCGCAAAGAGCAGCTGTGCGTCGAAGGCGAGGTCGAAATCTTCGGCCTCACCGCCGACCAGGTCCGGCGCATGACCCCCGACGGCATGATCTCCCCCGAGCTGCGCCGCTTCCTGCCCTGAGCACCCTGCCCGCCACCGCGACCTCCGCCGCGGCGCGGCAAGAACCTTCGCCGCGCAGCAAGCCCTGCCCGGCACCGCGACCGCGACCTCCTCCGCGCCGCGGCAAGACCTCCGCCGCGTTGTTTTCCCCTCGGCGCCCAGCCCCTGCCCGCCACCGCGGCCTCCTCCGCGGCGACGAGCTGGAAAACAGGCGCGCAGCCAAGCCGCACCAACCAAAGGCCAGGGAGTTCCCCAAGAGGGACCGGCCTGGGTCCCGCTTGGGTCCCGCCGAAGGCGCTGCCCCACCCGAGACCGCCCACGGCTGGAAGGCCACTCCGCCAGCCCTTCCCAGTCGCGGGGCCCCAAACCAGGCGCCCGCCAACAGCTCGAATCATCAGCTCTTTTTGACGATCACCGAAAACGAAGAGAGCCCGGCGCAAGCCGGGCTCTCCTCGTTTGATTCCAATCAGAGACTGGTTGGGGAACTGGGATTCGAACCCAGATACTTGGAATCAAAATCCAATGTCCTGCCTTTAGACGATTCCCCAACACGGGGTGGACGGCTTGTAGCGGGCGGCACCGTCGTCGACAAGTGCCGAGCGAACCAGAACCGCTCAGAAATCCGGCAGGTCGATGGCGAAGCCGGCCACCATATTGAAGCCCGGCGACTGGTAGATGTTCCCCGACGCCAGCGCGATGAGGGTGGGACGCAGGGCCGCGGCTTCCAGCTGGCCGAAGAGCCGCAGGGTGATCTCGTCGGCGAAGCGCCAGTCGATGGCGACCCGGGCGCCACTGCCGGCATACAGGCCGATGCCCGTGTAGACGCCCACCGCCGGCATCACCCCCACAGACGCTGTCAAACAGCCTGTGAGTTCGACGGCGCCGTCTTCGCCGAGGTCGAGCATGGGGAGATGGGCACAAGGCACCACGCTCGCCAGCATCGGGAAGGAGCTGGTGCCGACGCTGTCGTCACCCGAGAAATCGAAGCGCCCCTCAACCCGGGCAGAGATGGCCTGCAAGCGACCGCCAATGCCCAGGGACAAGCCCAACATGGCCCCTTCGGGCGCCAGCAACGCCCCCACATGCATGCCGCCGGCGTAGAAGACCTCGATCTCGTCGACGACGTCCCCGACAGCGTCGACGTCGTCGCCGGGGCCAACGCTGCCAGGGGCTTGTTCTGGTGTCGCCCCCGGGATCGCGCCGTCCGCCGTCGGCGGTGGCGGTGCCGTCGGGCCCGCAGGGTCCACGGGGGCCACAGTGGTTCTCGACGGCGCGGGCGTGGCGCCTGTGTCCGGCGACGACGACAAGGGATCGATGGCGATGGCGATTTGCAGGGCGGCCACGGCCACAAGCTCCGCGCAGCCATCGGTGGCTTCCACCACCCGGCTCCCCGACGGCTGCAACGCCAGGTCGAGCAGCTCCACCCGGGCCCGGGCCGGCACGGGCCCCTCGCCGTCGAGGGCCAACAGCACCACCCTGGTGGCGGGCTCGCCAAAGGGGTCGTAGCCGAGGTGCCGGCCCACCAGGTCGGCGACGTCGCCGGGCGTTGGACAGACGGCAGCGTGGACTCCGGGGGCATAGATCAAGCGGAACGGCGCCCGAGGCATGGCCGACGCCGCCGACGGCGTCACAGGCCCGCTTGCTGGCGACGGCGCGGGAGACGGCTCCAAGGCGGCTTCCGAGGCCGGATCCCGGGGGGCCGGCGTGACTTCGACGCCCCACGGCAGGGGATTGGGCGCGTCACGCTGAGCGAAAGCGGCGCCCGACAGGAGAGCCCAGGCCAGGGCCACAGCCACCGGCACAGTCGGGTTCAACGACGGGGTCAACGACGGGGCGGGCAACACACCCCCATTGTAGTCCCAAACCCGGTCCCGGCGCTTCAGCCGGGCGAACAGAAGCCGAGCAGCACGCTGTCGCCGCTGATGCGATCATCCGCGAGCAGGGCCGGCGCCACCTGACACACACCAATCACGCCGGCGGAGGTCACCTGGATGTTCTGGGCCCCTTGATCGGCATTGTCCTGGGAGAGGACGTCGACAGCGGCGTCGGCGCACTGGGGCGAGACCACGTTGGACTGGGCGGAAGAGCCGTCGACGTACAGTTCGTCGTTGTCGAAGCCGTCGGGGTAGCCGGCGCTCTCCTTGGTGGTCGTGCAGGGCTTGGTGCAGAGGCGTTGGTCGTTGCCCAGATCAACGCAGCGCAGACCCTCGACGCAGTCGGCCTGCCCATCACAGGGCGAGAACAGCGGATTGCCGCAGCCCACTGCAGCGAGGGCAGCCAGAACCAACAAAGCAGAGACAGCGTGTCGCATGGGGAACTCCAACCTGTGGCGAATCAGGAAGACGGGTGGTATCGCCGCGCGGCCCGCTCGCCAACCCTGGCGAGACCGTTCGTCGACTTCGGTCGAAGAGCGCGCACCACGTCGCCCCTGTGGGGTGACCCTTGTTTCGCCAGCCGCCGAGGAGCCGATGAAGATCCACGAGTATCAGGGCAAAGACATCCTTCGGAAGTACAACGTGCCGACGCTGCAGGGGCATCTGGCCCACACCGTCGACGAGGTGGTGAAGGCCGCCGAGGTGCTGAGCGCCGAGCACGGCTGGCCCGTCGTCGTGAAGGCCCAGATCCACGCTGGTGGCCGCGGCAAGGGTGGCGGCGTCAAGCTCGCCAAGTCCACCGCCGAAGCCCGCGCCGCCGCCGAAGCCATCCTCGGGATGCAGCTCATCACCCACCAGACGGGTCCTGAAGGCCAGAAGGTGCAGAAGGTCCTCGTCGAGCAGGGCTGCGCCATCGCCCGCGAGCTCTACCTCGGCATCGTCATCGACCGCGCCAACAGCAAGGTCTGTTTCATGGCGTCGACCGAAGGCGGCATGGAGATCGAGAAGGTTGCCGAAGAGCACCCCGAGAAGATCCTCAAGGAGTGGGCCGACCCCACCGTCGGTCTGTCGGCGTACCAGGCGCGCAACATCGCCTTCAAGCTGGGCCTCGAGGGCAAGCAGGTCAACAAGGCCGTCGGGTTCTTGCAGAACCTCTACAAGGCGTTCATCGCCACCGACTCCAGCCTCGCCGAGATCAACCCCCTCGTCGTGACCAAGGACGGCGACATCCTCGCCCTCGACGCGAAGTTCAACTTCGACGACAACGGTCTCTTCCGCCAGAAGGACATCGTCGCCATGCGCGACCCTGCCGAGGAAGATCCCCGCGAACAGCAGGCCAAGGAGTTCGACCTCTCCTACATCGCCCTCGACGGCAACATCGGTTGCATGGTCAACGGCGCCGGCCTGGCGATGGCCACCATGGACATCATCAAGCACTGCGGCGGCGAACCCGCCAACTTCCTCGACGTCGGCGGCGGCGCTGACGAAGCCAAGGTGACCGCGGCCTTCAAGATCATCCTTGGTGATCCCTCGGTCAAAGCCGTCTTCGTCAACATCTTCGCCGGCATCGCCAAGTGCGACGTCATCGCGCTGGGCGTCATCGCGGCGGCCAAGCAGGTGGGCCTCAAGGTCCCCCTCGTGGTCCGCCTCGAAGGCACCAATGTCGAGCTCGGCAAGAAGCTGCTGGCCGAGAGCGGTCTGGCCATCCTGTCCGCCGACGACATGCTCGACGGCGCCAAGAAGGCCGTCAAAGCCGCCGGGGCCGTCGCGTGAAGCTGCCCGCCGTCTCCCTGATTCGTGGACTCGGTCGTCGCCTGGCGATCGGGCCCGCTCCTTCTGGGCTCTCCGGCGCGCCGGTGGGCATGCTCGACGTCGAGCGCATCACGCGCGTGGCGCCCCCCATCAGCACGCTCACCTCACGTCCCGCAGTCACCCCGGCGCGGTCGAATCCTTTCTCGCGGACCGGCCACTGAGCCGGACCGCGTTTCCCGCTGTCGTCCTTTCCCCATGTCCTCGTCGCCTCTGCGACGCACAAGGTCTGAACCAATGGCCATTCTCCTCAACAAAGACACCAAGGCGATCGTCCAGGGCATCACGGGCGAAGTCGGCACCTTCCACGCCAAGCAGATGATCGAATACGGCACCCAGATTGTCGGTGGCGTGACCCCCGGCAAGGGTGGTCAGGTCTTCGAGCACGCCGGCAAGAAGGTCCCGATCTTCAACACCGTCGCCGACGCCAAGGCCGCCACCGGCTGCAACGCCAGCATCATCTACGTGCCCCCACCGTTCGCGGCCGACGCGATCCTCGAGGGCATCGGCGCCGAGCTCGAGCTCGTCATCTGCATCACCGAGGGCATCCCCGTCCTCGACATGGTGGGCGTCAAGCGCGTCCTCGACGGCCAGACCAAGACCCGCCTGATCGGGCCCAACTGCCCGGGCGTCATCACGCCCGGCCAGAGCAAGCTCGGCATCATGCCCGGCCACATCCACAAGGTCGGCAACGTCGGCGTCGTCTCCAAGTCCGGCACCTTGACCTATGAGGCCGTCGGCCAGCTCACCAAGCTCGGCATCGGCCAGAGCAGCTGCGTCGGCATCGGCGGCGACCCCGTCGCCGGCACCGACTTCATCGCGATCCTCGACCTGTTCAACAAGGATCCCGACACCCACGCCGTCATCATGATTGGTGAAATCGGCGGCGACGCCGAAGAGAAGGCCGCAGCCTGGGTCAAGGACAACATGAAGAAGCCCGTCATCGGCTTCATCGCTGGCCGCACGGCCCCTCCGGGCCGCCGGATGGGTCACGCCGGCGCCATCATCTCTGGTGGCAAGGGCGGCGCCGACGAGAAGGTCGCCGCGATGGAAGCCGCTGGCATCCGGGTGGCCCCATCGCCCGCCGAGATGGGCATCACCCTGCAGGCCGCTCTCAAGCGCTGAGCAGCCTTCACACAGGAAAACGACAACGACCGCCCTTGTGGCGGTCGTTGTCGTTTTGGGGCACTGGTGGTCGGAAACCCTGGTGAAGGCCAGCAGGACGCACCACAGCGCCTGCCAGACCCCACCATCAGTCACATCACCAGGGGAGGCGCTCGCCCATGTGCGACAGGGTCCCACCGGGGAACTTGTCGCGCTCGATGTTCGCCAGGCCAACGACGGTCTTTGCACCATCGACGATTTCCATCGGGGCGGCGTCGGAACCGAGCTCGGTCTTGACCCAGCCGGGATGCGCCGCCGTGACCAGCACGCCCTTGTCGGCGAGGGACTTGCTCTGGATGAGCGTCAACATGTTCAGCGCGGCCTTCGACATCGCGTAGCCCGGCGACATCATGGCCCCCATCTGGGACCAGCCGTGTTCGGCCGAACCGATCGATCCGAGGATCGACGAGTGGTTGATGACGCGAGCGTCGCTGCTCTTCTGCAGGAGCGGCAGGAAGGCCTCGGTCACCGCCCAGGGCGCGATGGCGTTGATCTCAAGAGACTGCCGAATGCGCTCGATGGTGGTGCCTTCGGCGTTCCACTCGAGAGCCACGCCGGCGTTGTTGACGAGGAGGTCGAGCTTGCCGAACTTCTCGGTCACAAACGCCACCGACGACGCGATGTGGTCGGGATTCACGACATCGAGCTTGATGGCGATGACGTCGGCGCCAGCGGCCTTGAGTTCGGCCGCGGCCTTATGGCCGGCGGCGTCGTCGCGCGCCGCCATGATGACGGTGAAGTTCTGGCTGCCGAGCTGGCGGGCAATCTCTTTGCCGATGCCTTTGTTGGCGCCGGTGACGAGAGCAGTCTTCTTGGGGCTGGTCATGGATGAACTCCGTATGAGGTGCGGCTTGGATGCGACCGGACCGGGCGCGTTGCGGGACACGACGCGAAAAGACCACCGTTCCGAAATCATCCGACCGCATCGCAGCGGCTTCGAACCTGCCGGTATCGCTGAGCAAGCCTGCCCTGCTTCGCTGTCCCCAACGCCAGTGCTTGTCGTCGTCAAATTTGTGACGTCGCGCACGCCGTGGCGCCAACCGAACGAACGTTTACGTCGACGAGACCAGAATCCGGACTCCACATACAATGCGCGCAATGACCGCCACGTCACCCCGATTCTCGCTCTATGAGCACATTGTCGAGAGCACCTCCGAGGGCGCATGGGTCATCGATGCGGCGAGCATCACGACCTTCGTCAACAAGAGCATGGCCGAGATGCTCGGCCGGACCCGCGAAGAGATGGTCGGCACACACTTCCTGGACATGATGGCCGATGAGGGGCGCAACGCCGCCGCCGCCAACATCGAACGCCGCAAGCAGGGGCTCGCCGAGACGTTCGAGTTCGTCTTTCAGCACAAAAACGGCTCGGCGGTCTGGACCCGGGTCGTCACCAGCCCGATGCACGATGAGGCTGGCACGTATGTCGGCGCCTTTGCCCTCGTCACCGACCTGACCCGGGAGCGCTTGAACACCGCCGAAGGGGAGCGCCTCTGGCAGATCGTGGGCGAGAGTCTCAACGAGATCTACCTCTTCCGTCGCGATGATTTGCGCTTCACCTACGCCAACCGGGGCGCGCTGGTGAATCTCGGCTACACGATGGAGCAACTGCGGGAGATGACGCCGCCGAGCATCCAGCCGTCTCATGACCGCACCGCATTTGCCGCCGTCATCGCGCCGCTGCTCGGACGTGTGGTGGACAAGGTGGTCTTTCAGACCGTCCACCGACGCCGCAACGGCACCGATTACCCCGTCGAGGTGCACCTGCAGTTCTCGGCGGGCGGCGGCGACATGATCGTGGCCTTCGTCAACGACATCTCCGAACGAATCGAAGCCGACCGCGTGTTGCGGGCCAATGAGGCCCGCTTTCGGTCCCTGATCGAAGAGAGCCCCGACCTGCTCATGCTCTTCGACGGCAATGGGTGCTTCACGTTTCTGTCGCCGTCGGTGACGACCATCCTGGGCTTCACGCCAGCCGAACTCATCGGGCGACCGGGGCGGGAACTGGTGCATCCCGAGGACCTCGAAGGGGCCGACCGGGCCCTGGCCGCTGTCCCCGGCGGGACCGCCGCCGTCGTGGAATCGCGCATGCGGCATCGCGATGGCAGTTGGCGCACGTTGGTCTCGAGGGTGCGCAATCACCTCGACAATCCCGGCATCAACGCCGTTGTGTCCAACGCCCGCGACGTGACCGCCGAGCGAAAAATGGAGGAGCGATTCCGCCACGCCCAGCACCTTGGCAGCATCGGTCGCCTCGCCGGCGGGGTGGCCCACGACTTCAACAACATCCTGACCGCCATCATCGGCAGCGCATCGTTCCTCGACGAGGACAAGAGCCTGAGTGCCGTGGCCCGCGAGGACGTGCGCGAGATTCTCCGGTCGGGCGCCCGCGCCAGCGACTTGACGAGCCAGTTGCTCGCCTTTGCCAGCAAGCGGGTCATCCAGCCCCACAACGTCGACGTCGGCGCCCTCATCCGCAACCAGGACCGTTTCCTGCGACGCGTGATTGGCGAGCAGATAAACCTGCGGAGCCAGGTCGACGACAACCTCTGGCCTGTCCTTGCCGACCCCACCCAACTCGAGCAGGTCATCCTCAACCTCGCGGTCAACGCCCGCGATGCCATGCCCGATGGCGGCCACATCACCCTCGAAGTCCACAACATCGTGCTCGACGAGGCCTACGCCGACGGCCACGCCGACGTGGAAGCGGGCCCGTGGGTCGTCATCGCGGTCAGCGACACCGGCGTGGGAATTCCGCCCGACATCCTGGAGCACATCTTCGAGCCGTTCTTCACCACCAAGAAGTCGGGGGCGGGAACCGGCCTCGGCCTCGCCACCGTCTACGGGGTCGTGCGCCAGTGCAACGGCCACATCTCCGTCTACAGCGAACCCGGTATCGGAACGACCTTCAAGGTTTATTTGCCGCGCTCGCCGAGCGACACGCCCTGGGTGGAAACGCCGCCGCGGGCGGTGGCCCGGGACGGCAACGAGCGGGTGCTCATCGTCGAGGACGAGGCTGATGTTCGTCGCATGGTCCTTCGTGCCCTCGAAAGCGCCGGGTACCTGGCATACGCTGAAGCCACCCCACTGGCGGCCCTGGCCTGGATTCGCGCCCACCAAGGCGCCGTCGACCTGATGATTACCGACGTCGTGATGCCGGAAATGAATGGCAAGCAGCTCGCCACGATGGTCCAGGCGGAATTCCCGGATGTGCGGGTGCTGTACATCTCGGGCTACACCGAGAACACCATCGTCCATCGAGGGGTCCTCGAGGCCGGCGTCGAGTTCCTCGCCAAACCGTTCTCCCCCGCCGATGTGCGCCGCCGGGTGCGGGCCGTGATCGACCGCCCTGCCGAGACCACCGAACCGTCCACCGATTCGCCGTCCTGACGCCTTGAACGCCGTCGGGGGGTGTGGAACGCTGCCAGCAGGGGAGTTTCACATGACACCAGTACTGCTTGTTGTGGTCGCCACCGCACTTTCGGGCCAGACATTCGTCGAGAGCCCGCTGCAAAGCGGAGCCGGCTGCGTCAACTTTGGCACCAATGTCACCACCAACGTGGTGTCGACGACGGTGACCGCCGCCCGCAACAATGGTCAGGAGACCCCGAAACAAGGGGAGGTCTTCTTCGTCGCCGTCAACGTCGCGTCGTTTTCCCAACCCTGTTTGACGCGCCTCACAGTCCGCCCCGGGTTTCGTTTGCCGGCGGGCCTCGTGCATGTCCCCCCAAGCGGTCAGGTGGGCGCTCCGGTGGCCAGGTGCTCTTTGGGGCCCATCGGCGGCACCCTGGCCGCCCAGCCTTGCCGCCTGACCCCCAGCGAGACCCTCGCCGACGGCACCATCATCTTCGACCATCCGACGGCGGGCTTCTGGCAGGTCCCCGATGGGCAGGTCCTTGAAATCCGCATCCCCGTCCGCAGCACCGCCGAGCTGCCGGCGGCCACCCTGCAGGGCTACGTCGACTATGTCTCACCCGACGGCTTCTTTCGTCAGCCCCTGCGCCCCCAGGTGGGGATTCGCGTGTTCTTCAATCCACCGTCGGTGACGTACCCAAGCCCCGCCGTCACTGACGTCGGTCCCTACAGCGCCCATCTCTTTGCCTTCGTCGACCCCCACTTCAACGCTGGCACCATTCGCGCCCAGGTCCGAAGAGTCGGCCAGCTCGACTTCGTCACCGTCGACGAGGGCGGCCACGACGGCAGCCTGTTTGAACTCGACGTCGACAGCCCTGTCGAGGGCCTTGACGCCGATACCAACTATGAGTTCCGCTACACCTACAGCGTCACCCGCAACGGGTTGGTTTCGCTTGGTGCCGCCCAACCCTTCCGCACCTTGCCGCCGCCTCGCTTCGCGTTCAGCGCAACGGTGGTGGGCGGTGGCAGGCTCACGACGTCGCCGTCCCCCGAGTCCGACGGCACCTTCATTGACCGCACCCCGGTCACCCTCACCGCCCTGCCCGACAGCGGCCAGCGCCTCGTCTCCCTCGTCGTCGACGGCGAGGCCGTGGCTGGTGCGTCATCGACGGTGACGGTGGCCGGCCCCCTGGTGGCGGTGGCGACCTTCGAGGCACTGCCCCCACCACCAGCTGAGGGCGAAGGCGAAGGCGAAGGCGAGAATCCCGGCGAAGGCGAAGGCGAGAATCCCGGCGAAGGCGAAGGTGAGAATCCCGGCGAAGGCGAAGGCGAAGGCGAAGGCGAGAATCCCGGCGAAGGCGAAGGCGAAGAGGGCGACACCGGTGGCCCACGGCGAAACGACGATGAGGACGTCGCCAGCGGCTGCGCCAGCATCGACGGTGGCCTGTGGGGCTTGTGGGCCCTGGCAGGGCTGCTCGGCTTTGGTGCCCGCCGACGACGACCGACAGGCGATTCCGCTGCCTGAACGGTGGCGGTGCGCGACGTCGACGCTGACGCCCCTGATGTGCGCGTGCTACGCTAGCGCATGTCCACCATCGATACGATCCTCACCCATCCCGGCGGCGCCCACAAAGACGACCTGCTGGCGGTCTGCGTCCTCATTGCCAAGCATGGGGCCCCCGTCGTCCGCCGCGAGCCCACCGACGACGAACTCGCCAACCCGCGGGTCGCCATCGTCGACGTCGGCGGCAGCCATGATCCGTCGAAGTCGAACTTCGACCACCACCACTTTCCGCGTGAACACCCGCCCACCTGCGCCCTGAGCCTCGTGCTGCAGGACCTCGGCGTCTACGACGAGGCGCGCAGCCTGTGTCCGTGGCTCGAGCCTGCCGAATGGTTCGACTCCCGGGGGCCGAAGAAGACGGCGGCTTTTCTCGGGGTGCCGCGCAAGGCCATCAGCCAGCTCAACTCCCCCGTCGACCTCACCATCCTGCGCCGCTTCGCCCAGAGCACCGCCCTGGCGCCGGGGGAGCCCCTCTACGAGGTGATGCGCTTCATCGGCCAGGACCTGCTCGACTACCTCCAGGTGGCCCGGGAGCGCATTGCCTTCGTCGCCACCCACGCCAGGCGCTGGACCCTCGAGCACGACGGCGAAACCATCGAGGCGGTGTTTCTCCCCCGCACCGAGGCCGGCACCGACGAACCAAGCGTCGCCGTCGAAAATTATGTGCGGGCCGTGGGCCTCGACGAGGTCGTGCAGGTGATCGTCTATCCAGACCGTCGTGGCACCGGCTACGGCATCGGCCGCTACGAAGACCACCCGCGCTTCGACTTCGCCCGGGTGCAGGCCGAGCCCGACGTCCACTTCGCCCACACCAGCGGGTTCATGTGCAAGACGACGGCGACGACGGATGAGCGCCTGCAGGCGTTGATTCGCGGCGGCCAGGTCCCCAAGCGGCCCTCAGCGGGTTGAACCCGGGTGCCGGCTACTCGCGAGCGATGGTGGGTGCCGTCGTCGGCAAGACGGTGCCACCGACGATGTCGGCCATCATGGCCAGCGCCGTGTAGAGCATGAAGCTCTCGCGAGCGATGGGGTCGGTGGCGGCCATGGTTCGCATGACGCGGCTGCCAGCGACGATGTCGGCACTGAAGGTGAGTTCGACGTCGACGCCGCCGTCGACGGGCCCCAGACGCCACCGCCAGCCGCCGGTGCCAGGGCCGATGTCGCCGCCGGCGACGGTCTCCTCGACGACGAGGACGCCGCCTTCTTCGGTCCGTTCGCTCACCGAGGTCGAGAACGACACGCGGCCGCCGAAGCCGCCAAACGTGTACTTGACCGTCGCACCACGGTCTTCGGCGCTCTTCACCACCGGGGTCTTGTCGGCGTAACCCTTCTTGTTGCGCACGGCCCACGACACGTCGGAGAACGGCATGGCCACCCGGCGACGCAGCGAATAGGCGGGCCATTTCCCCGAGCGATCGATCTCCACCAGGGTGCCCTGCCCGGCGAGGGAAACGCGGGCCCCTTCAGCGGCGCTGCCGCGCACCTTGCGAACCTTCTCGGGCTTGGCAAATCCACGCGCCGACGAGATGGCGGCGGCGAAGTTGCCGGCGTCGCCAGCGGTGGCTTCCAGGCCCTTCATGATCGACACCCAGCCCGAGCTCTTGCCCCGCTCCTCGACGATGCGGTAGCGGACCAGGCAGGTGCCGTCGTCGGCGGCCTCGAGGTGGTAGACCGAGTAGGCCTTGGTCTCGACGTCATTGAAGCGCAGCACGCCCGGCGACACCCGCGTGATGTGGCCGTAGATGGTGGGCCCGAGAATGACCGTCAGCTCCAGTTGGTAGTCGACAGTGTCTGCAGTCCGCGCCGTCGCCTTCGACGATTTGAGGTTGTCGAAGCGCTTCACCCAGGAGTCCACATCGAGCATGGCGGCCTCGACGGCGTCGCAGGGCTCGGCGGAGCGGGTGAACACCCAGCCATCAAACGGCTGGCGTTGGTGACGAGGCAGCAGCAGGACCTCACCGTTGTCCGTCAACTCCATCAGCCCCTGGCTGGAGAGGGGCGACGGTGCGGCAGCGAGGGCCACGGTCAGTGCAAGTGCGAGGGAGATCATACGATTGTGCCCGGGAGAGACGGTTTCACATCGTGACCCATCCGCACGAAGGAGCCATCACGCGCTGCGCCATGGAGCATCCCGGCACAGTGGGATGCGGTGCGCGGGAAAACAGTTGGGGGCCCCCGGCGAAACTGGTAGCCGACGCCGCGTGTGCCAGAGGTGTCCAGACGCCCGCCGGTTGACACGCTCGTCGTGGTCAGCGGGAGGAAAGTCCGGGCTCCAAAGGGCAAGGGTGCAGGAGAACGACCTGTCGAGGTGACTCGAAGGAAAGTGCCACAGAGAAGAGACCGCCGGGCCAGGGCCTTCGGGCGCTGGCACGGCAAGGGTGAAACGGTGCGGTAAGAGCGCACCGCGCCGGTGGTGACATCGGCGGCAGGGCAAACCCCACCTGGAGCAAGGCGAGAGGTCCGTCGCAGAGACGAAGCGCGGCCCGCGCGACCTCGTAGAGCCGCTTGAGGCCGTCGGTGACGACGGCCCTGGAGGAATGGGCGTCCGGCGACCTCGGCAACGATGTCGTCGACAGAACCCGGCTTACGGGCACCTCTGACACACATGCCCCCGACACGTCTGCGAAGGCGGGTCGGGGGTCCTTTTTTCCGGCAGCCGACGTCGGCTTGCGGAGCGGGGCTATTTGTCGAGCTTGCCACCGAGGTCGACGATGAAGTCGCCGATGATGGCGTTTTCAGGGTCGGTGGGGACGACGACGAGGTGCTGCTTGTAGGCGGCGACGGCCTCTTTGCGCTTGTTCATGGTCTTGTAGGCGTTGCCGAGGTTCTTCCACGCCGATGGGTGGGTCTTGTTGAGCTTGACGCAGCGCTCGAGGGTTTCGGCGCCGCGCTTGAGGCTCTTGGCGTCTTCGCCCATGCGCACGATCAGGGTCTCGCCCATGGCGCACACCGACAAGGGGTTGCTCGGCTCGGCCTTGAGGGCCTGTTCGTAGGCCTCGAGGGCCGCAGCGTCGTTGCCGGTGGTGGCGAGGATGTCGGCGATCTCCACCCAGGCGTCGGCACGGGTTTTGTCGATGCCGGTCACCTCGGTGAAGCAGCGGCGGGCTTCGTCGTTGCGGCCGAGCTCGCGGTTGACCTTGCCAAGGGCGAACCAGGCGTCGTCATAGTTTGGGGCCAGGGCCACGGCTTTTCGCAAGGCGTCGATGGCCTCGATGGTGCCGCCCATGGATTGGTAGGTGGTGCCCAGCAGGTAGGGCAGCAGCGGGTCTTCGGGGGCAGCTTCGGAGGCCTGGGTCAACAACGTCGCCGCCTGCTTCGGATCCTGCACGGCGGTGACCAGGGCCTGGGCGACGATGACGTCGGGGTTGTTGGGGCGGAGCTGGCCAGCAGTCTCAGCCAGCCCGCGGGCACGCTGGGGATCTTTGAGCTTGGCGGCGACGACGGCGGCGCGGGCGTAGGGCTCGTAGGCATTGGGAGCCATCTGCATGGCCTCCTCGTAGCGGTCGAGGGCCTGTTTGAGTTCACCCCGGGCCTTGGCGACGTCGCCAGCGGCCATCAGCACCGCGGGGTTCTTGCCGTCCATCAACATCGCTTCGTTGATCTGGGCCTCGGCCTCGGGCACGCGCTTCATGGCGACGAGGGCTTCGGCGTAGTGGGCGCGGGTGTCGGTATCGCGGGGATTCTCGGCGAGGGCCTTTTGATAGTCGGCAGTGGCTTCGGCGAACTGACGACGACGAGCAAAGACCAGGGCCTTCACCGCCCGCACGCGATAGCGCTCACCGGAGTTCACCTGGTCGATGGCGGCGTCGGCCAGCTTGAGGGCATCGGTCAGCTTGCCGCGTTCGATGGCGTCGAGGACGTTTTCGACGACGGGGTCGGCGCTCTTGGGGTCGAGTTTCTGGGCCCGTTCGAACTGGGCCTTGGCTTCCTCGACCTTGCCCATTTCTTTGGCGGCGACGCCGAACCAGAACGTCAGGGCGGCGTTGTCGGGCTTGCTCTTGAGGGCCACCTGCAGGTCGGAGTAGGCGCCGAGGCTGTCTTTGGTGCCGAGCTTGGCGCGGGCCAGGCCAACGACGCCAGCGGGGTCGCCAGGGCTCATCTCCAACAGCGCCTTGGCGTGCTCGCGCGCCACCGTGTACTCGCGCAAACGAATGGCGAAGTCGACGGCGCGGACCCGGAACGACCGATTCTGGGGCACGAGGGCCACCGCAGCGCCGAGCAGGCGCATGGCCTCGGGGTAGGCACGGGCGGAGATCGAAATCTGGGCCCGCTCGATGTAGGCCTGCGCCCGCTGGGCCGGCGAGGCGGCGTCGGAGCCCTTGCCCTCGCTCATGTCGGTGAGGATGGCCTTGCCCTCTTCGACGGTGGCCGACGCCGACGCCAGCAGGGTGCCCTGCAGGATCTTCGACCGGGGGTGCACGGGGCTGAGGGCAAAGACCTTGTCCATGAACATGGTCGCGGCCTCGGGTTCCCCCGACACCGACGCCAGCATCGCTTGATGGGACAGGGCCAACAACGACGTCAAGTCGACCTGGAGGGCGTCGTCGAGCTTCTTCATGGCGCCGTCGATGTCACCCTTGCCGCGCAGCCCGAGGGCCACCCACACGTCGACCTCGGCCAACTGGGGCCCGGGCAGCGACTTGGCGGGGTCTGTCAGGGGGGTGATGATGGCGAGCCCCTCGTCGAACTTCTGCGCGCTGTAGGCGACAGCGGCCTTGCCGATGGCGATGCCGAATTCGTCGTCGCCAGCGAGGGCGAGGGCGCCCTGCAAATCCGCCACGAAGGCCGGCATGTCCTCGACGACGACGAGGTAGGCGAGGAAATGGGCCTGCTCGGCGGCGGCCTTGCGACCATCCTCGGGGAAGGGGGAGACGGCTTTGCGGGCGTCGACCAGGCGCTTCGCCTGCTCGGCTCCCTGGCGGTAGGCAGCGTAGGTATCGCGCCGCAACAGCGTGGCGGCGGGGACCTCGTCGCCGTACGACGGCGCCGCCGGCGGTGCTTCGACGACCGCCACGGGAGCGGTCGCAACCTCGACGGCCGGGGGGCTGATGAGTTGATGGAAGAACCAGCCATACGGCGTGACGAATTCGGCAGCGACGCCGACGATGGCGACGACACCGACCACCGACATCACGGCGACGGCGGCCATGACCTTGCTGCCACGCTTGCCTTCGGCTTCGCGACGGCGACGTTCGACGTTCTCCTTGGCCTTCTCGGCCTTCAGCAGATCGTCGGTGCCGACGGCGAGGTCATCGTTGGCGGGTACCGTGCCCTTGCCCTTCTTGGGCGTGGGCAGGTCCATGCCCTTGGGCACGGGCAGGTCATCGAGGCCACCGAGGGCCGAGGCCATGGCCTTCTGGATGGTTTCCGAGAAGGCGGGAATCTGGGCCAGGGAACGCCAGCTGACGCCGTCAGCCGAGGCTTCCTCGCTGCCCAGGAGTTCGCCGCGGGCAAACATCTGCAGGACGGTCTGCACATCGAAGGGACCAAGCACGCGCCCGGAGCGCTTGCGGATCTTGAACTGCTCCATCTTCTGGGCGCCGTCGGCCTTGCCGGCGTCGTCGATGAAGTCGAGGAGGGAGTTCATGCCGTTGTTGGTTTGCACGACGACGGAGTTGTTGCCGTGAAATGGCGTCGGCAGCGGGGCGTCGCTGTCCATGTCGCCGAAGATGTCCGACATCGATGCTGCGGGCTTGGAGGTGACCGGAGGCGTCGCTGGTGGAGCAGGGGCGTCGTCGCCGAAGATGTCCGACATCGACGGCATGGATGGGGTCTGGGCCACGCGCATGGGCGCAGCACCCGGCAGGGGGACGCCGGGGCCCATGCCGGGCAACGGAATGCCTGCGCCCATGCCGGGCAACGGGATGCCGCCGCCACTCCCGGGCAACGGAATACCCCCGCCCATGC
>Ga0247837_1001955_pt1 | contig 40506 bp, 41 predicted proteins | sample LaCtaG_2_FD_187115 | JGI IMG/M metagenome (GOLD analysis project Ga0247837, IMG submission 187115) | Freshwater microbial communities from meromictic Lake La Cruz, Castile-La Mancha, Spain - LaCruzMarch2015_14.5m | ecosystem: Environmental > Aquatic > Freshwater > Lake | place: Spain: Castile-La...
CATCCACCTTCACCTAAAAAACAGAAACCATGGAACTCTCTTCACGCGTCGCCCATCTCACCCCATCTCTGACCCTTGCTATCGACAGCAAAGCCAAAGCCATGAAGGCTGAAGGCATTGATGTTTGCGGGTTTGGCGCTGGCGAACCCGACTTCGACACACCAGACCACATCAAAGCCGCCGCTCAAGCCGCGCTCGAAACCGGATTCACAAAATACACCCCCAGCTCGGGCATTCCTGAACTGCGCCAGGCGATTTCGACCAAGTTTTCGACCGATAACGGACTCGAATACAAGCCAAGCCAGATCATCGTCAGCAATGGTGCTAAACAATCCTGTCTGAATGCGATCCTCGCTGTGTGCCAACCCGGCGACGAAGTCATCATCCCGGCCCCATACTGGCTGAGCTACCCGGAAATGGTCCGCCTCGCGGGAGCAGAGCCGGTGATCGTTCCGACCTCGATGGAGAATGACTGGAAGTTGACGGCGGAACAGTTCGAAAACGCGATGACTCCGAAGACGAAGATGATCATCATCAACACGCCGGGAAATCCCACCGGATCGATCTACACGCGGGAGGAACTCCGCGCCATCGCGGAAGTCGCGGCGGAAGAGGACATCGTGATTCTTTCCGATGAGATTTACGAAAAGATCGTTTACGACGGAGCCGAACACGTGAGCATCGCGTCGCTCACGCCGGAAGCCTACGACCTGACGATCACAGTCAATGGATTCAGCAAGGCGTATTCGATGACCGGCTGGCGTTTGGGTTATCTGGGTGCTCCAGAGCCATTGGCCAAGGCGATTGACTCGATGCAGAGCCACAGCACATCGAACCCGTGTTCGTTTGCCCAAAAAGGTGGTCTTGCCGCGCTCAAAGGAGATCAGCAATTCGTGACCGACATGGTGGAGGAATTCAACATTCGTCGCGAGTATATGTATAACCGCCTCAGCAGCATTTCGGGTATCTCTGCGGTGAAGCCGCAAGGGGCATTTTACGTGCTGGCAAACATCAAAAAACTCGGTCTCACATCGACCAACTTCGCCGACCGGCTTCTGAGCAAGGCGAATGTCGCAGTCGTGCCAGGAATCGCATTCGGCGACGACTCGACCGTGCGTCTCAGCTACGCGACGAGCATGGACGTGATCAAAAACGGCCTCGATCGTCTCGAGGACTTTTGCAAGACAGCCTAACGAGTCGTTGGTTTAACCAATCACAGAAAACGCCGTGCAAGTTTCTTGCACGGCGTTTTGTTTTGGAAGAAAGCGCAACCCCTATCGGCCTCGCAACCCGGACACCGAGGTCAAAATTCCAGTGATCATCGAATACGCCACGAGTCCAACGAACAGGGCGACGATGAGGATCGTCACGGGTTGGATCAGCGTGGTAAGGCGGGCGATCCGGTTGGTGAACTCGCGATCATAGCGTTTGGCCCCACGGAGCAGGGCCGCCGCCAAATCGCCGGTTTGTTCACCGACCGTGACGACGTCGATGAGCACGTCCGGAAAAAATGGATGTTGCCGCAGCGCGGAGGTGAGCGAACTCCCTTCACCGACGCGATCCAGAATGCGCCCCAGCAGCCCTTTTAAGTAGAGGTTGGGGGTTGCCTTTTGGAGGAGTGCAAGGCTGTTGATGAGCGTGACCCCATTTGAGACCAACGTGGCCAATGTTTGAGAGAATTCCGCAAGAAATTGTGTTCGCAAGATCGAGCCGACCAGCGGGAGATCCAACTGCACACGGTCCCACGTCATTTGCCCCTTCGGCGTTTTTCGCCACATCGTGAAGCCAGTCGCAGCGGCGGCTATCAGCAAAATCACCGCCCACCAGTAAGCTCCGAAAAATTCGCTGATCCCAATAAGCATGCGCGTCATCAACGGGAGTTGCTGCCCGGTGCGACTCAATAACGACGTAAGTTGCGGCAGCAAAAAACTCACAAAGATAATCAAGAGCACGATGCCGGCGGAAAATACGATGCTCGGATACACCAGTGCCATCGACACACGTTTCCGGAGTTCGGTCATGATGGCAAAATGCTCGGCCTGGCGTTTCAGAATTTGCGGCAGCGCGCCCGCAGCTTCACCGGCAGCGACCATGCTGCAAAACAACTCCGAAAAGCAATTGCGGCACCGGCGCAGCGCGTTGGAAAAACTCACGCCGTCGCGCACCTGTTGACGAAGCCATGCCGCCACAGGCTTGAGCGGTGACCGTTCCTTGCGGGATTCGATGACGCGCAACGCGGGCTCAAGCTGCAGGCCCGCATCGAGCAACTCAGAAAGCTCTTCCGTGAAGAGAAGAATCTGCCCGGCAGAAAGACGGCGGATTTTGTCAAAAACCGGTGCGTCTTCCGAAGTGGCGGCCACAGTGCCGTCGGGCAGCGTGGATTCGTGCTTCGAAATCGAAACCGGACGCAGCTTCTTTTTGCGCAGCAATTCATAGGCCTCCGCTTTGGATTTCGCCTCAAGCGATCCAGACTCGATTTCCCCATCGGAGCTCGCTGCTTTGAAATCAAATGTCGGCATCGTAGTGCGTGCGGGGAAAATTATTCGTCGAGCAGTGCCACGTCGGCGGCGGTGACCCGGAGCACTTCCTCGATCGAAGTTTTCCCTTCGATGACGCGCTTCCACCCGGATGTTCGTAGCGAGACCATGCCTTCATCGACGGCGAGTTGGCGCATCGCGCGAAGCGGTGCCCGTGTTTGGATCAGGTCCTGCATCGCATTGCTGACCCTGCAGATCTCGTAGAGCGCACTCCGCCCCCGATATCCAGTATGGCGACACTCGTCACATCCGCGCGGACCAAAAATCTTATCCCGTTCGCTCAAAGGAAATCCGATCTCCATGAGCAGTTCGTCGGGGTGGTGGTCGGGTTGTTTGCAGTGCGGGCAGAGTTTGCGGACGAGGCGTTGGGCGATAAATGCGCGCACCGAGGACCCGATCAGAAATGGCTCCACCCCCATGTCGATGAGGCGGGTGATGCCACCGACGGAGTCGTTGGTGTGGAGCGTGCTGAAAACAAGGTGTCCTGTGAGTGCCGAACGCACGGCGATCTCCGCCGTTTCGAGGTCGCGCATTTCACCCACCATGATCACGTTGGGGTCGCCCCGGAGCACGCTGCGAAGCGCGTTCGCGAACGTGAGGTTGATCTCTGGACGCACGGCGATCTGGATCACGCCGGGTAATTTGTGTTCCACCGGATCTTCGATCGTCACGATCCGGCGTTCCTTCACATTCAATGAGGAAAGAAATGTATAGAGGCTCGTGGATTTGCCGCAGCCGGTCGGACCAGTCACGAGCACAATCCCGTTCGGCATTGCCAGCAACTCGCGCACGATCTTCTCGTATTCCGCATCCAACCCAAGAAGCGCAAAATCAAACTGCTCCTGCCCAAGCAAACGCAGGCTTATTGTTTCGCCCGTCACCGACGGGATTGTCGCCACGCGCACATCGATCGACTGTCCACCGAACTCCAAATTGATGCGTCCGTCTTGTGGCATGCGGCGCTCGGCGATGTCGAGGTTTGCCATGATTTTAATGCGCGACAACACGGATGCCTGGAGGACTTTGATATTCGGGGGCACTGGCACTTCATGAAGCACGCCATCAATACGACAGCGGATCCGGAGATCGGTCCCCAAGGGCTCGACGTGGATATCCGTCGCCCGTTCAGCGAGTGCTTCGCGGATGATCTGGTTTACGAATTTCATCACCGACGCCTCGGAATCGTCGCCATCGAGCACGTTCACCTCCTCGATGTTGTCGAGTTCGAAGTCCTCGCCCTCACGGCCTTCGAGGAGTTCCTCGAATGTCTCAGCTCCCACGCCGTATTGCTTGCGCAGCGTGGTCACGATGAATTTGCGCGTCGTCATCACAAAGCGCACACGACCTCCGATATGCCGCCGGACAGCCGCCCGTGCAAAGTGGTCAAATGGATCGTAGGTCGCAATGACGACGTGATCCGGCGTGTGTTCGACGACGACCAATTGATACTTGAGCGCCAACCTGGCCGGAAGTTTTTCGCCGGTTGCGCCGGCGAGCGCGTCGGCCGCCGGTGGCGTGAACCACGGTATCCCGACGTGGTTGGCGATGAATGTCAAAAATGCCTCTTCTGGCACGATCCCACTTTCGAGAATCGCACGGATCGGCGAACGCTGCGCGTCGATGGCCTCCGTGGCGGCCGTTTGCCAGCCAGATGGAGCGCCACCCGCCGCACTCGTCAGGGTGTCAATGAGGTCGGACTCAGCGGCAGCTACCATGTGAGTTCGCCGAAGGGTTTTTCCGGTGACGGTCCGAACGACGGCACCGTTGGCACTTGACCGGGCGCAAGCGGTGCGACCTCATCGTAAACCCCATCGCGGAAGCTGCTGTTCGAGCGTTCGATGAAGTTGGCCTGTTGCAGGGTTTCATCGGAGTCGATGATGAACGGCTGAATCATCACGATCAACTCGCGCCGCACGGTATCTTTGGTAGTCGAGGCAAATGCGTAACCGACAAATGGAATGTCTTTCAGAAACGGAATCCCCGTTTCGACACGCTGCTCTTGATCAGTGATTAAGCCCCCGAGAATAATTGTATGACGGTTCGGCACGGTCACCGTCGTCGTAAGCTCCTGCGTCCCGATCACCGGAACCTGATTATTGGAAATCTCGACGGTCTCTTGGATGTTGTCATTCTGCTGCGCGATCTCAAGGGTCACCTCATTTTTCGAGTTGATGAGCGGGATGACTTCTAATTTTAGAACCACATCTTTGTATTCGATATTCGACGTGACGGCATTGGAATCGTTGTTGACGCCACCGCTGACCACGGAGGTCAACGTGCTCTGCGGAACTGGAACACTCTGACCCGAGCTGATCACTGCCTTTTGGTTATTGGCCGCATAGACCACGGGGCGGGAGATAATTTGAAATCGGTTGGTGGATGCGAGCGCGCGCGCGAAGATATCCACGTTATCGCCGATGGTGCCAAAAACAGTGAGCCCAGAGGCCACAGGGAGCGCAGTTCCTGCGAGTGTATTGGCTGCCTCTCCGGCGTTATTGATCACATCGGACGCGCCAGGTAGGATATCGAGGACCGCGTTCCGATTTCGCAAAAGGTCAGTGATGCCGGCGGAAGTGCCTTGTCCCAAAATCCGAAGGTCCCCATTTCGAATGAGGTAATCGATTCCAAACTCGATCCCGTCGCCGAGCGTGAGCTGACCAATCACGACCGCGAGGTAAACCTGCTTCGGACGTTGATCGAGCATGTCGATGACACGCGATGCCTTTGCCCGGCTCTCAGGAGGCCCGATCACGATGATCTTATTCGAACTCCGATCCGCGATGATACGTGCTTTGCCTACGCTGATCGATTCAGGAGCAGTGCTTTCGGTGCGTGCGCGGAGGCGATCAGGTTTCGTGCCGCCGGTGCCGCCGCCCGAGCTGTTGGCAGCCCCACCGTCACCTCCATTTGCTCCCGGACCGCGTCCCGTGGCCGCGTTGTCACCGCCCGTGCCGCCATCTGTGGTTTCGACTTCCTCGTCACCTTCGGCAAGCAAGTTGCCGAGGACAGGCAGGATATCGCCCGCCGAGGCAAACCGGAGTTGCTTTTCCAACGGATCATCAAATGAGACTGCCACGTCGAGGTTGGCAACGAGGCCCTTGACGTAGGCCATGCGGCTCTCTGGCGCAACAAGCATGAGACGGTTCGTGCGCGGGTCGGCAATGATCTGGACTTTCTGCCCGACGCTGGCCACGGCGACGGCCGTGGAGCCCGCCCCCGTTGGCGCGGGCTGAGTTTCTGCAGGCATGTTCGGATCCACGGCTCCAGCCGCCGCAGGCTGATTCGGCGACGAGATTTGCTCCGATTCGCCCTCGAACAGCTTGTTTAAAATCTCAGCGACGCGTTCCGCATCGGCACGCTGAAGCGCAACGAACTCCGTGGCTGTGCGACCGCCTTGGACATCGATGAGTTGCTTCAGTCCGATCATTCGACGAACGAGGGGAAGGTTTTCCGTAATGACGAGTGCGTTCACACTCGGGACGGGGACAATGCTGCCGAAGGATCGGATGGCCACATACATGTTGAAGACATTTTGGGCTTCATCGATTTTGATGTAACGAAACGGCATGAAATAGCTGACGATGCCCTCGCCTTCGGGGAGTTGGGATGGATCGGTATAAAGCGGGATCGACTCGCTGCGGGCTTGTTTGGTTGGTCCGAGCAGCTTGGATGTCCGGTCATCGACGGGAATCATCGTGTATCCGTTCAGAATCAAGGCGGCTTCGATCAGGGCGATGGCTTCTTGTTTTGTGACTGGTTGATTCACCGAGATCGAGAGATTCGGGCCGGCGAGCCCGGAGTCCAAAATCAAACGTCTCCCCGTGAGTGTTTCGTAAAATCCGGCAACTTCAGTAACCGGGTTGTTCGGGAGTTGGACGGATACGGTGTCAGCGCCGGGGGTTTGTGCTGCGAGCGGTAGCGCGCCACTGAGCAAAAGGGTGGAAAGTATGATGAGGAGTGTTTTCATGGGCGGATTATTGCCGGGGCCGGATGAGTGTGCGGCGGATGACGCGGGTGGGCGTGTTTGGTGGTTGTGCGGGGCTGACGGTCGGTTGGTTGCCTGCTGCCATTGCTGGATTCATGCCTGCTGATGGATCGGGAGCCGCACCAGCGGGCACGGCTGCGGCTCCGGCGGTGCCATGCAATGACTCCGCATCGAAGCGGAGAGACGCTTGTTCCGCACCGAGTTTGATCACAGCGGAGGAATTGCGCGCGTCGGATTGTTGATCCACCGACACCAACTCGATCCCTTGTGATTCGCGGCCGGGAGCCACGATGATTCGGGCCAGAGAGTTGCGATCCAACAAAAATGCGACGGGCGCGCCGTCAATCATGGCCATGCCAGTGAGCGCAAACCGCTGGGCCAGCCCTGCCGACTCCTCGACGATCTTTGTTTCAACAACGAATGGCGAGCGCTCCCAGATGCGCTGGTAGCGCTCCAGCGCGTGGGTTGCCGGCTGAAACGGCGGCTCCTCTTGGGCAGTCGCGGTAGATTTCCCAAACAGCACAAGCGTGCAAATCAAGCCTGTCAGGACACGAGCATTCATGCGCTGTCGTCCTCCCCGTTTTTACCAAGGAATAGCTGGCGCAGCCTGATGCGCAGGATCATACCCGTGCCGTCGTCACTTTGTCTCAGATTGAAACTTTGCACTGACATGAACTTTCCCGGTCCTTGGGCAGATTGCAACCAGCGAACGATGGATTTCAACTCACCGCGCACTGTTAAGTCCATCGGGGTCGCAACCCACGTGCCCACTTTTTCGGCGCCAAGGAGCTGCTGGCTTTCGATTGAGAGGTCGAATTGCCGAATTTCGCGTTGAACCCGCTCCGCAAACTCGGAGTCCGTGGTTTGACCCTCGTAGGTCATCGGCTGGTTCGCCGCGAGCCACGCCGCACGCGTTTCCCAGTAAGGCCGCTCCAAGGCCAACGACAACAGCGACTGGGTTTCGATATCCAGCTCGCTTACGTGGCCCCGCATGGATTGGATTTCTGCCGAAATCCAGCGCATGACAAAGAGGTTTAAAACGAGCAAAGCGATGGCACCGAGGGCCATGCTGAGTTGTTTTTCTTTTCGGGTCAGCGCTCTCATAGGCCGCGAATAGTACCGCGCATCTGGAATCTTGCAGTGTTGTTCGGAAGGAGGGACGGAGGTGGCATCTCCCATGTCACATACTGGAAATCTTCGTCGTTCTCGATGGAATCAAAAAAGTTGGACGCAAGCGTGACCGATGCCGCCTCACCCTCCACCAGAACCTCGTTGTCGTTCATTGTAAGCGTGGTCAACCGAATGCCGGAATCCGGCATGTTCGTCACCAGTTGAAGCAGAATCTCAAGTGGGAATTGCTCCGCTTCCACCGTCGGCGCGACCAACTGCCATGCTCTGCTGACGGGCGCGAAGGTCTCCACTTCGGCGGCGAGCGCATCCCTCTCGGACTCCAGCAGCGCGGCCTGGACCTTCATGAACCCGATGTATCCGATCGCGACAAAAATCAACAAGAGGTAGGCGGCCAGCGACGCGAATGCCAACTGCCGAAATTTCCGCTTTTTCTGCGATTGATCGATGACCTGCAGGGTCGATGGAGGCTGCCATGCAGAGCGTTGTTCGGGCAGCTTGGGAGTGAGAAATTCGCCGCGAGCCGTCGACCATTTTCCTCCTTGGGCTATCGGGATGTCACGTCCAGCCAGCACCTCGGCCGGGTCGTGCCATTCCAGCCAGCGTGGAATCACCCGCTCTGCTTGGAGTTGTGTTGTGGCCAGCCGAAGCCACAGGCAAACTTCCTGATCCGAAGCGTCGGCGTGAAGCGTCTCCCAAACAACGACTGATTTTCCACGCGTCAGACACAGCACAAGGTCATCTCCTTCGCGCCAAATGGTGGCCGCGTTCTCCGGCAATTTCACAAGGTGCGGGGATGCCTCAAAATGCCGGAAACCCAAGCCCCCAAGAGTATCCGGCATCTCCGTTGGGAATAGTGAGCATGCCACCAAGGTGCGGCCGTCCTCTTCCGTGATCGTGCGCAGCGAGATGCTGGACGAGACGGCCTTGGGAGCAGGCAATCCGCTTAGCTCCAACTCGAGGCGCACCGCTTCATCGAGCTCCGAGGCTTCTACCGTAGGCACCCAAAGTGCCGCAGAAACAACCGACCGTGCGGGAATCGCAAGCAAGTCGCTCTCGTCCTGCGCAGCGGGTGTGCCGGGATGCGTCGACGCATTTTCCGGCAGCGACTCGCTCTGATCTGGAAGATTCCAAACTTCCCAGCCAGCACCCATCGGTCGGACGAGCCGCTGAAATCCGATTCGGGCGCGTTTCATTCTTCCTCCCAACTCATGAATTGCGGTGGCTCGCCTGCTTCGGATTTTGTAGTAACCACCGAAATAGCGTAGCTCACGTCGCCGATGGTGGCGAGGCTGGTAATACGGAGTGGATCGGCGTTCACGTCAAATAATTCTTGCAGGGCGGCTAGCTGGGTTTCACCGATGCCCAGCAGGGATCGGAGTTCTGCGATATTCGATAACCGGAGATCGTCCATAGTGCCAGCTAGTTTGTCGGCGCCCGTCCGCGCCTCGATCCACTGGGCCGCGACAGGCTCAGGCAAGCGACCGGCGGCAACGAGCCAATCCAATGACACATCGTGGATGTCGAACTTATCACCGCTGAAGACAGAAAAGTACTTCCGCCATTGCGGGACCTGCGCGGCAACTTGATCCATCCCTCGCACACGCTCCATTTCAGACACGGCTATAAACGGGCGGTTTTGCGGTATCGAATACCTCGACTGATCCTGGAGGTCTTCAACTTCCGCGCCATTGAGCGAGCGTAAATCGTCTTGATCGACCCAGTCGTAAAGCGAATCGACAATCGAGCCGATGTCCCGGTCGGGCAACTCCCATCGCGTGAGGATGGCTTTTAGGATCGGACTCGATGGTTGCTCCAGCGCCTGGTTGATGTTCAGGCGTGCGTTTTCACTCTCCACGGAAACCACCAGCGTCCGGTTTTCTCCCAAGGTTTGCCGAAGGAGGGGGTCGCCGCGATCAATGTCAGGGTGCAGGCCCAGCGCGATGCCCGTGAGCGCCATCTCTCGTGCCTCGACGCGCATGGATTCAAATCGCTCGTCATCGAGGTCGTATTCGACCAGTCGCACGACAACAAAAATCGAAAGCGACAAAATCCCGACGCACCACAGCGTGAGCAAAAGTGCGCTGCCGGCGAAATCGGGGCCGATGCGCTTGGTGGTGGGTGTAGATTTCCTGCTCATTTGCCCTACGGCGCTGGGGGTTGTTCGACCACGGGAGGAATCCAAAATGCGAGCACATCGGTCGTGCCATTCGAACGCTCAACGGTCAGTTCCGCGAGCCCGGGCCGCCCCTGATTCGCCTCCCATGTCTCCGATAAATTGAGGTCATTCACCGCAGCAAACCGCCAGCGGATTTTTCGAATGTCCGGAATCAAAAGTGTCCACTCGGCATCGTTGAGTTGCTCATCGCGTTGTTGCTCGCCATCGGTGGATGAGAACCGCGCAACCGACACGCCGAGCATCCCCGCGCCGTCCGGGACGCCGCTGATGGCCACGCCGAGGCTTTCATCAGCGCCGTCGCTTGTGGGCAGGATTGGTGGAGCCGGATCGACGAGGAGTTCGACCGTTGCGCCACGGTCCCGCCAGTCGCGAACGCGCAGTTCGATCGACGCATCCACCGGAAGATTGGTAAAAAAGACACGGAGAAATCGCTGGAATGCATCAAAGCGTTTGGCTTCGAGTTGGGCGGCCACGATTTCGCCGGTGACCCGGTTGGACGCCGACACCACGGCAAAAATCCCACCGGCGAGCAGGAAAAAAATCGCTGTCGCCATGAGCACCTCGATGAGCGAGAACCCATGCTTCAGCTTCCGGCGCGTTGTGCCTCTCACGGTTTGTATTCCAGGTGCGACAGTTCCCATTCTTGCGACTCTCCTCGATCCATCCATTTTGCGGTGACCGAAACTTTCCAAAATCCTGCGAGCAGCGTCGCATCATCCTTGCGGACAACCTCCGGGCGGATGGACTCGGAAAACGTGACGGCGTCGGCATTTGCGGGCGCCTCTGCCTGGAATTCACGCGGCGGGCGGTTCGAAAGCACCGCGAGCCGGCTCTGGAGTTCCGTGCGGATCAGCGACTCGCGCTGCATCGTGCGGGCGGCGCCGATAGTAGCATCCAGAGCGAGACCGATGCCGAGTACCGAAAAGCTGAACACGGCCAGCGCAACCAGAGTTTCAGCGATGGTGAAGCCACGTTGGTTTCCAAAAAAACTACAGCGCATACCGCTCCTCCGACACCCGTCCCGTTAGGAAATCAAAGTCCACCTCGATCCACTGGTCTTCAATTGCAAACCGCATCGTGATCGGGGTCACCGTGCCGATGGGCGAAAAATACCACATTTGCCCATCCAACTCAGACCACTTCCGGCGAGGACCGGGAACGGTAACCTGCACGCCCTCGGGAAAGGCGACACGCAGATCGGTGCTGTCGGAGTTTGCATCGATCAATCCGTCGCGTTCCATGCGAACCGCGATTCGCCGGTTTTCGCGTGCCGATGCGGTGCGCGTTTCTAAAACAAATTCGCTGACCGCCTGCACCGCTTCACGGAGTTTTCGCTCTTGCAGGGACGATCCCACAAGCGGAACCATCGCCAAAAACACAACCACGACGATCCCGAGCGCCAGTGCGATTTCAAGAAATGTATAGCCATCCCGCGAACGGCGCGTTGGCCTCCGGGTGTTCATTTTGGTGGCGGCAAATCATCATCGCTCTCGCGACGGTCCGGACCAGATGAATACAAATCGAAACCATTCGGGTTTCTCTTTCCGGGAAAGCGGTAGTTATATGGAGTGCCCCACGGGTCCAAGGGAACGGACTCGAGCAGCTGTCTCCACCGGCGCGGCGCGGGATCCGACGTTGGGCGCTTCACCAGTGCTTCCAACCCTTGCTCAGTCGTCGGGAACGTGTAGTTCTGCATTTCAAATAACTTCAACTGCGTGGAAATCGCCTGAACGTCCGCATCGACGCGTTGCTCCTTGGCGACATCGACGTTGCCCACCAATAGATAAATCGCAGAGCCAACCAGCACGGCTATGATCCCGAGGACCAGCATGATCTCGAAAAGCGTGTAAGCCGCAGTCGAGGCATGGAGTCGGTGAGGCGGGCGGGAACGGCTTTGCATACTGTATACTGGACCTTTTATTCGGTTAAAATCAAGCCGCTAACCTGTGACAATTTCAACGGCCTCCGAAACCTAAAGCTCCGGCCATGCAAGATCGATCGAGTCCGGGCCGCCGGCATCGAATGGAACCAAAATTTGCAGCGCTGCATCCCGCACCGTGCATCCTGGGGTAGCCGGCCTCATCACCAGCGTGTTCTCGCCAGCCTGCAGCATGCCCGTCGGAATGAACATCGATCCCTCCCTCCAGCCTGCGTAAATCACACGCTGGTCTACCAAGCGCACGTAACCGGGGTCGGTAAGTGGCGGGGTCGCTGGCTTAATCACACCCGCAAGCTGGTCATTAATCCACACCTCCACAGAGTCGCCGGTTGCCACACCTTGAAACTTCGCCTTCAGCAAAACGGTCGCGTGCGACTCAGCGAATGGGATCTCAAACAAAATCCCACCGTCCAGGCTGACTGGATCCTCCTGAAGTGCCGTTTCAAACACCTCGCCGAACCACGCGTCGGGCGGACTCATTTCCGGGCGGCCACTGAGTGCTGCGTCGTCGATCCCTCGTCCTCCCATCACCAATCCAGGGATGGCTTGGTCCACCGCGACGTAGGTTTCTGTTGGTTCCAGCCAGTCGATCCGGACCCGTGCGATGGACCGCTGGTTGCCGCTGACGACCACGATGCCACCTTGCAGCGCAAGTGCTGATGGCAGCCGCAGCGTGCGCTGGCTCCAACCGGACACACCTTCAGACAAATTTTCCGACACCGGGATTTGCAAGCCGGTCTCTTCGCTTTTCCATGTGACTGAGATCGGTGTCTCGCCGCCGTCCTCAAATACAACCGTCACGAAAACTTGCGCGGGAGTTTCGACGGGAGACAAATAAAACTCAGACCTCCCGGTCCCATCGGGCACCATGACCTGTTGCGGCGGGGAGGAAAACAACCCATTCGTTTCATCCCAATCAGCGGAACGCACCGGATACGGAATAGTAAGACTAAAATCCGCCGCCGTTGCCGACAGTCCAGATCCGAACACGCCGAGTGCCACCAGCAATGCCGGCCAAATCATGAAACTCCGCCGGTGGGACGGATTGGTAGGAGGATGGGATGGATTCACAGCTGCGCGGTGCACTGAAAGCTTAGGAGCAATACCACATTCCGCAAAGTTTGCCTATCAGGCATTTTGACGAGTTGGATCGCGCCGCTCTGCTTCACTATTGACTAAGCGCCAACGTCGGAATCTATTACTGAATGCAAATGACTGGCAGAGGTTTACGGGTCGGGGTCTTAATCGCTCTCGGGGTTTCGGGTTTCAGCTACGCGCAGGTCATCCCACAGCGTGTGAGTGGTGGCACTACCGGTCAGCTCCCGTATTCCGCCACCGGTCTGATTGATACCAAGGTGGGCAATGCATTCTATCGTGGGTCGGGTGCCGTAGCTAGGGATCCGCGTTTGATTTTCACCTGTGCGCATGTGGCGTTCGACCGTGGCACGTGGGCCAGCAGCATCGGGATTGCGGTAGGCTGGAATGCAAGGTTCGATGCTACGAATTACACTCAGATGCGTGGATGGCGGTATTTCTCAGGCTACGCAGCCAGCGCACTGGTGGATGACAGCTCGGCGCAGACATTTAATTTAGACTTTCTCGTTGGATACCGAAATGAGGCGATTGGGCCCGTGGTGCAAGCCCGCGCGGCGGGTGCCGGCTACCTGACCAATCCGAGCATCCAGAAAATGGTGCTTGGTTATCCGTCAACGCGCGATTTCGATGGCGTTGACGGTGCGTTTTTCATGCATAGGACGGGTCCATTTTCCGGAGGTTTTTCTCAGGAGCTTGATGCCTATCACGGATTCGCAGGCGTATCAACCGGCGAAGGGAACAGCGGCGGCCCGGTTTTCGAAGCCTCATCGGGGGACTGGATCCTCGCGGCAATTCTGGTTTCCGGCTCGAGGAACAGCATCGGCGTTTACGCCATCGATTCCTCGGCGTGGCAACTGTCGAGCAATGCCTTGGAGGCACTGGGCTCCGCCCCGTCGCCAAATCCAAAGCCGGACCCAAAGCCAACCCCGGGGCCTGACTCCGGCGGCGGCTTAAATTCTGTAATGGATGAGTTGATTGCCATTCGAGCATCGCTGGTTGACCGCTTAACCCAAGCGCGACGGATCAGAAATCCCCAAGCACGCTCGATCCAGCTCCGTCGTCTCCGCTCGATGCTGCTTGACGTGAATTATCAAATCGCGTTTCTGCGCCAATAATCTTCAACCCTGAGAGTTGGTGCGTCGCCCATGAGGGTTTTCCGGATCGCGGTGGCTGCCGGTGGCACGAACATGGTGCTCGACGTGAGTAACGTGGGCTCGGGCCGGGGGTTATCCCCCCTGGCGAAACGGCCGAGTTGAATCGCCCTGCGTTTATTGCGTTAGACCGATTGGTTATGCGGGACCCGGAAACGGCACCGTACGACTAAAATCCGCATCAAGACCTCGAAGAGCCAGCCCGATCATTAGAACGATGGACAGCGCAGCAAACCGCCAGGTGCGAGGCATCTGACAGGATCGACTTCGCATTTCGGAGTGGAGTGTTGGGCTACTGAATTTCATCGACCACACAAATCATGAATTACATTTTGCGAAGTTGCCATCAGAGGCTTGGATTAGTTATTGACATTGGACGGGAAAAATCGGTTCGCGACAGCGTGAGCAATACATTTACAAAAATACTGACGGTTGGAACCATTGTTGTGCTGGGTGTCGCGTGCGCAAGTCACGCCGAGATCATCCCGCAGCGAGTAAATTCCGGCGCCCTCCTCCGAGGTGTGTATTCCGTGACTGGCCTTGTAGAAACTGAAGTTCAGTCGAGGTTTTTTCGCGGTTCAGGTGCAGTGGCACGCGATCCTCGCCTATTTTTTAGCTGCGCACACACGGCATTTGGCAACGGCACGTGGGCAAGTAGCATCGGGGTACGCGTCGGCTGGAATGCAGCGTCCGACACATCAGCTTACACGCGCTTGCGTGGATATCGCTTTCTGTCGGGCTACGCAGAAAGTGCTGTGAAGGATGAAGATTCGGCGGAATCGTACGCCGTGGACTTTATTGTCGGATTTCACAATTTCCGGCTAGCTCCGGCGGCCGCACCAGCACGGGAACAAGGTGCGGAATTTCTCAAAAATGCATCGGTCCAAAAAATGATTTTAGGATACCCGGAGACCCTTGATTTCAACGGGGTTGAGGGAGGCTTCTTTATGCATCAAACGGGACCGTTTCCCGGAGCATTTAACAATGAACTCGGTGCATATTTCGGATTAGACGGTGTCTCGACAGGATCTGGAAACAGCGGCGGTCCAGTTTTCGAAAACTCCACGGGCAATTGGAGGCTCGCTGCGATTTTAGTCTCCGGCACCAAAGACAGCATCGGAGTCTACGCGATCAACTCAGCGGGATGGCAGGCCTCAACCAATGCGCTGGAAGCTCTGCGTCCTGCTCCGTCACCGAGACCCAGGCCGACACCCAGTCCGAGCCCAGTGGTCTCGCCGATTCCTCCGCCAACGAGCCTCAAGGAGTTGAAAGCTCAACGGGACTTGCTGCTCACTCAACTGCGTCAAGCACAGCTGATTAAGAATCCGAATGCCCGCATTATCCAGGTACGGCGGATACTCACGATGCTTCAACCGCTCACTATTCAGATTTTCAGACTTCGCTAGCGAATTCAGAGTGGCGGGTTCGATCGAAAAGCCATGAGTCGCACGCCACATCTCGGTCGGTTGACACGGATTGCGTTGCTCGTCGGGGCTGCTATTGCGATCGGCTGGATCGTAATCGCTGTGGCAACAGCGACATGGTCACCAGCATCTCAAATGACGCGACGAGACCCAGCAGTCGCAGCACCCTTCCAACCACCAACGCCCACCGCCCCCGAAAGTCAAGAATCGCCAAAGTCTTCAAATCTCGGTAATCCATCCGGCGTGGATGCTGAATTGATCGCTCGATTTAACAGCGCAGTGGGTGAGTTCGGCCAAGGGATAAGCCCCGACGCTGCGCGGAAGAAGCTAAAAGAGCTTGCTGATGCGGCGGCCGCCCTAGATCCCACTTTGGCTGCGGGTTCGATCATCGCTTTTTTAGATTCTGGAAGCGATGTTTCGACCGGCCTCGGATTTCGAGTCACGGACGGCGGCGAACTCAGCGACGCTCCGTCGCTCCGTGTGTCTGCATTGGACTTGCTGGGCCGCACCGGCTCCCCCGAAGCGGCATCGTATTCGGTGGGTGTGATGGATGAAACCGGCGTGGCTGACGAATACGCGGTGGCGCTGCGCAATTTCGCATGGGGAACCGAAGACCTCACGGAGGTGGGCAATCGCTTTAGTGACATGCTGGACCGGGATGAATGGCTGGGCAGTCCCTCGGCGGGATTCATGGAGGCATTCGATGTCGCGGTGGCTGCCGGTGGCACGAACATGGTGCTCGACGTGAGTAACGTGGTGCTCGGGCCGGGGGATATCCCCTCTGGCGAAACTGCCGCGCTGAATCGTCCTGCGTTCATTGCGTTGGACCGGTTGGTTATGCGGGACCCAGCGGCTGTGGTCGCAGCGTTTCAAATCGACCCGGAGCTTCTCTCATGGGCGCCTAACCAACGGGCGTCGGTGCTGTCGCGCGCCGATGTGACCGACCCCGCCCAACGGCAAATGCTCGAAAACTACCTCCTCGCCACGCAACACGGAGACGGGGAACTCGCGTATTTTCAGGATATATTCCCTAACGTGAATGGGATCGATGGCTACCGCTTGGTGACCGAAGGCGCGGAGATCCGAAACGTAAAACAGGTCGATTCGGCCACGCTGGCGGTGATCGCGGAGTGGCAGGCAGACCCACGATTTTCCGGACTACGACCTGCGCTCGACTCGATTCAGCGGCGATTGAAAGGATTTGGCGCGGAATAGCGATTGTGAGGCTCCCCGGCATCTGCGCTTGTTTTCGAGGGTGAAATCAGATGGTTTAGAAACAAATGTCTGTCCGTACTCGATTCGCTCCTTCGCCCACGGGATTTTTGCATGTGGGTGGTGCCCGCACCGCGCTGTTCAATTGGTTATTTACCCGCCAACACGGAGGCACCTTTGTCCTCCGCATTGAAGACACCGACAAAGCACGCAACACCGATGCCGCGTATGATGTGATTTACCAAGGCTTGAATTGGCTGGGCCTGGATTGGGATGAAGGTCCACAAAAAGGCGGCGATTTTGGCCCGTACTTTCAGAGCCAGAGGGACGCGGTTTACGAAACCTACTTTGAAAAACTTCAGAGTGCCGGGTTTTTGTATGAGGACGGTGGAGCCTTCCGCTTTCGATCCCCGCGCAAGTCCGTGGTCGTGGAAGACATGGTTTGCGGACGCATCGAGTTTGATATGTCGAATCCGGTTACGAACCCGGATATGACCATCCGCAGGCCGGACGGGTCGTGGATTTTTCATTTCGTGAATGTCGTGGATGATATCGAGATGAAGCTGACGCATGTGATCCGCGGCGAGGACCACCTTTCCAATACGCCGAAGCACATCGAGCTGTATCAGGCATTGGGAGCTCAGCCGCCACAGTTCGCGCATATTCCATTGATCCTAAACCACGAGGGCAAAAAACTCAGCAAGCGGGATGGGGGCTCAAGCATCACAAATTACATCGATCAAGGGTATGCGCCGGAGGCGGTGCTGAACTATTTGTGCCTGCTCGGATGGTCCCCGAAAGACAATCGCGAGTATCTCCCGCTCGCAGAAATCCGCGAAATCTTCACGCTCGATAACATCAACCGGCGCAACGCGGTTTTTGATTTGGATAAATGTTTTTGGCTCAACGGCCAGCACCTCATGCACATGTCGCTGGATCGATTCACGGACCTTTCGCTTCCGTTCATCCAGGCGGCGGGCATTGATTTTGGAACGCACGAAGCGCTGAGCGAAGTGCTCGCCATCGTCAAACCCAAGGTCAAGCACCTCTCTGACGTGCCGGATTGGATCGGATACCTTTTCACGGAGGATTTTCCGTATGACGAAGCGGCGGTGGAGAAGGCGTTTACGAAGCCGGGCATCGTTGCAACCGAGCGTCTCGCGCAGCTTCGAGGTGCTTTCATCGTAACGGATGAATGGACGGCGCCCGCGCTGGAATCCGCGCTCAAGGCAACGGCCACCGAGCTTGGCGTCAAGTCCGGTGAGTTTGTGCACCCATGCCGTGTTGCGGTAAGCGGCCGCGCTGTCGGTCCGGGCCTTTACGAAATGCTCACGGTTCTCGGCAAGACGCGCGTCATAGCTCGCATGGACCGTGCCCTCGCGGCGTTTGGAGTCCAATGATCGTGCTGACGGCCAACGACCTCATCACGAACTCCGCTGCGTTGCAGGCGGTCTCGCCCGTGGCGAAACTCGCTGTGTTCGGTGATCCGGTGACTCATTCGAAATCGCCAGCGATGCAAAATGCCGCCCTCAAATCCATGGGAGTGGACGGATCGTATGTGGCCGTGCATGTGGATTCCCACGAGTTGGAGGCCGCGCTGCGTGCCTTGCCCGAACGTGGATTCCTTGGGGCGAATCTCACGATCCCGCACAAAGCCGCCGCATTCGGCATGATCGATGAGATCGATGAATCCGCCCGCGAGCTCGGCGTGGTCAACACGATCCTCGTGGATGAGGGGCGATTGCGGGGGTTCAACACCGACGGGCCTGGTCTCGTGCGCGCGATTCGTGATCAATTTTCGGTGGATATCAAAGACCTCCGGATCCTGCTTTTTGGGGCCGGAGGTGGAGCGGGACGGGCGATTGCCATCCAGTGTGCGATGGAAAACTGCGAGCGTTTGGTTTTGGTGAATCGGACATTCGAGAAGGCGGTTGCGCTGCGTGACGAGCTTGCACCACGGTTTCATAGCGACCGATTGGAGGGGCCGGTGGATCGTTTGGAAGCAATCCCTCACGAGATCGACGCGTTACGCCGACAGCTCGACTACGTGGATTTGATTATCAACGCGTCGTCGCTTGGAATGAAACGCAGCGATCCGCCGATTCTTCCGGCTTCGCTGCTCACGCCGAATCTTATGGTTTTCGACACGGTGTATGCATCCGGGGATTCTCGGCTGCTTGAAAGTGCGCGATCAGCTGGAGCGCGCGGGGCCAACGGGCTTTCGATGCTCCTTCACCAAGGTGCGCTCTCGCTTGAAATTTGGTTAAATCGAACAGCCCCGATTTCCGTGATGCGTCGCGCGCTTGAGGCTGTCGCCAAAAACTAGCGCTCAGACACCAGCCTCTTCGCCGACAAATTCCAAGGCCAGCGGCTGCGGGATCAATCCTGCTTCGAATCCCTCTTGCAAAAATTGGCGGATTGCCTGCCGACCCGAGTCGCCGTAGTCCAAGGTGTAGTCGTTCACATACATCCCGATGAACTCGTCGGCCAGCGGCTCATCCATTCCGCGCGCGTGGCTCATGCTGTGCGTGACTGCGGCGGCACGATCTTTCAGTCCGAATGCGATGCTCTCGTGCAGGATGTCTGCGAGTTCGCGCCGGACTGCAACCGGGATGTCTTTCCGGATCACATTCCCGCCTAGTGGGAGCGGGAGTCCGGTGCGTAGCTTCCATTGTTCGCCGAGGTCGATAACTTTTTCGAATCCGTCGCGCTTATACGTCAACTGGCCTTCGTGGATGATCAACCCGACCTCTGCGACGCCGGACCGCACGGCATCAAAAATCTCGTCGAACGGCACGACGACATAGTCAAAATCCGCCCCGAGAAATAACTGCGCCGCAAGAAATGCGCTCGTCATCTTTCCGGGGATCGCGATTTTTTTCGACCGCAGCCAGTTCCGCCGCGCCTCGGTATCCGCGTCGGGATCCACCCCATGCCCTGCGTTCACAATAAACATCGGCCCGTATCCATCGCCCATGCTCGCGCCGCTCGGGAGGAGCGCGTAATCTTTCAGGATGTAGGCGAGCGAGTGAATCGAAACTGCGGTGATGTGCAGTTCCTTGCGCGATGCGCGCTCATTGAGCGTTTGAATGTCCTGCAAAATGTGTTGGAAGCGGTATCCGCGAAGGTCGATCTTTTCTTCGGCCATTGCATAAAACATGAATGCGTCGTCCGGGTCCGGTGAGTGGCCAAGTGTGAGCGTGATCGATTTCCAGTCTGTCATAATGATTTAGTTGCTTTTGCTTGAGAGTGCCGAGCAGATGTCCCGGATGAGTGGCGGGCCATGGTAAACAAAACCCGTGTAGATTTGAACGAGTGTGGCGCCCTGAGCGATGCGGTCAGCACCATCTTTCCCGTCGCAAATGCCGCCGGATGCGATCAACGCGCGGCTGGAGCGCTCGCGGATGAAGCTCAAAATCGCAGCTGACTTTTCCCGCAGTGGGGCCCCGCTCAGCCCGCCGGCCTCGTCGCGATCCGGCGGAAGGGCGCTGTGGTCGAGCGTCGTATTGGTCACCACGAGCCCGGTGAGGTCCGCTTGGTTCGTGAGGTCGAGGATGTCATCGATCTGATCCGGATTCAAATCCGGTGCGATTTTCACAAACAGAGGTTTGGCAGAATCATGGCTGCGCAGCGTGTCGATGATTTTGGCAAGAGCGCCCCGATCCTGCAACTCGCGCAAGCCCGGAGTGTTGGGTGAGCTGACATTTACCACAAAATAGTCCGCAAATGCATGCAGGCTGCGGTAGCTGTGCAGGTAATCGGCGGCCGCATCTTCCAGCGCCGTCACCTTGGACTTGCCGATATTTACCCCCACCGGAATGCGCGGCCAGCGGCCGGAGTCCTTGAGCGCGCTGAGTCTCCGGGCCACCACGTCGGCACCGTCGTTGTTAAATCCAAACCGGTTCACCAGCGCACCGATCTCTGGGTAGCGGAACAATCGAGGCTTTGGATTTCCGGGCTGCGCTTTGGCTGTGATCGTGCCGACCTCAACGAAGCCAAATCCCAAGGCTTCCCATGCGGGCAACGCCACCGCATTTTTATCCATGCCTGCCGCGAGACCCACCGGATTTGGAAAATGAATGCCGAATGCACTCGTCGGGCAAACGGGCGTCTGTCCAAATGCTGCCCGCAACGCTGCCGGAATGCGGCCGCTCAGCTCCAGTCCATGAATCGCGAATTCATGAGCAAGCTCTGCATCCAGCCGGAATAGCGCCGGGCGTAAAATCTCGGAATACCAGTTCACAAGACTCAAACACTACCACACCCGACCGCAGCGACGATGGAAAAAATTCTACCGCCGGCGCGGAGCCGTGTCGCTCCGTTTCGCGGTGCGGCGGATTGACATCGGGTCGGATCAGCATGATCTTTGGCACTCCCCATCGCGGGTAAAAGCTTTTGAAAATCCATCCCACTGCCCTTGTAAGCCCCGATGCATTGCTCGGGGAAAATGTCAGAATCGGAGCCTTTGCGATCGTCGAGGAGGGTGTGACAATCGGGTCAAACTCCACGATCCAGGCGCATGCCATCCTGACCAATCGCGTCACTCTCGGCGAACAGAACTTCGTGGGCTACGGCTCGGTGATTGGTTCCGCGCCGCAGGACTATGACCACAGCGATGCAATCACGAGCGAAGTCGTGATCGGCGACCGCAACACGTTTCGCGAATACGTGACAATCCATCGCGGCACCAAGGAAGGAAGCGCAACCACGGTGGGCGATGACAACCTGCTCATGACGGGTGTGCATCTCGGACACAATGTGCAAATGGGGAACCGAAACGTGGTTGCCAACAACTGCTTGTTCGCGGGCTATGTGCACGTCGAGGATGATGTCGTGCTCGGCGGCAGCACGGTTTACCACCAGTTTTTGAGGGTGGGGCGGATGTGTATGATTCGCGGAGGCACCGCATGGAGCAAAGACATCCCGCCGTTCACGGTCGGAGCAATCATCAACTCCGTGAGGGGCATCAATGCGGTAGGAATGCGCCGCAAAGGCATCGACGCGGCCGGGCGAGCTGACGTGAAACGCGCGTATCAACTGCTCTACCGGAGCGGATTGAACGTGTCGCAGGCCGTTGCCCAGGCTGCCGGCCAACAATGGCTGCCGGACGCGCAGAAATTCATCGACTTCGTAAGCACGCGCTCAAAACGCGGATTGTGCGACGGCCGGGGATCGGTCGGAGCCCAAGTGGTTGACGACTGAGGCATCGTGCCGTTGCTAAAACCAATCTATGAAAACTCTCCGATCGTTTGCATTTTTCGTCGCGGTTCTTGCGTTACAATCCACCGGCTGGGCCATCGTGATTGAAGGTGTGAATGTGTCTGCGCAAAAATCCGTGGCAGGCAAGCCGCTGCAACTGAATGGTGCCGGGGTGCGGACGGTGACGCTGGCATTTATCCCGATCAAAGCATACGTCGCGTCCTTTTATTCCCCGGAGCCACTGCGCACGGAAGATGCGGTTTATGCATCGGCCGGACCACTGCAATTGAACTTCACCTTCCTGCAAAGCGCCTCGTCAAACCAAGTCGCCGACGCATGGAACGCCCAGTTCAAAGCCTCGGTGAGCAAGCCGTATCCCGGATTGGATAAAGACGAGGCCGCATTCATCAAAATGTTTGGCCCAATCACCAAGGGAGCCACCCAAACCGTCGAGATCGACGGCGATGAGACCCGCGTTTACGTGGATGGAGTGCTCAAGGGAACTATTTTAGGAGAACAGTTCCAAAAAGCATTTTTGAGCATGTGGTTTGGCTCCAACCCCGTGTTACCATCCCTAAAATCCGACCTGCTTGGCGGATTGCGTTGAGCACCTATAATCCCTGATCACCATGAATCCACCTATACTAACCATCGAAGAACAAGCGGTCCGGGTCGTGCAGCGCCAGGTCGAACTCTACAACCTGCGGGATTTGGACCAGTTCATCACCCTCTTCACGGATGACGCGCAGGTGTTTGACGGGTGGACGGGCAAACTCATTGCCCAAGGCCTCGCTGAGATCCGGCCGCGTTACGAAAAGCGTTTCCTGACGCCGATTTGGTGCCGGTTTATCGGGCGACTCGTCCTTGGCAATGTGGTCGTTGACCGCGAGGTCGTCGGCGGTCTGCCCGACGGCACCAGCGTCGATTGCCTCGCTGTTTACACCGTCAATGTGACCGCGGCAAAAATTTCCAAATGTGTGCTTTTCTGGGGCCAGCCACCCGAGGCTTGCTAGTTTGTTGGCCGAACTTTGGCAGCCTATGCCTATGGGACTTTCGGAACGACAAAAAGAGTTTTTGGGGGCCTTGGAATATCGGCCATTTTGGATTTGTCCACTCCAAACGTCTGGGTGAACTGGCCAGTAGGAAACTCCGCATACATCGTGGATAACCCGATGTCAGAGGGCAAAGAATTGTTGAAAACGATTGGAATTACGGCCTCGCCATCGCCGACATTCAGAATCGAGTGCGCGTAGCCCTGCGGCACGAATGCAACATCCCCGGCTTCGAGGGTGAAGGTCTCCACTGGGCCATCGGGAGAGATAATAGTCATCTCGACTTTGCCCGAGACCACATGGTCCAGCTCCCAGCAATTCGGGTGCCAGTGGGGCTCCCGCAGACCGCCGGGGGCCAACTTGAGAAGAAAGATGGCGGCCTCACCACCCTGGAGAACGGGAAAATTTCTTTTATCACACTCCGCAACCGAGCCCCCCTTGGTGTCCACGGCGGGCTTGAGATTTCCGAGCTGGAATTTGAAACGTGACGCGGCGGGCGGGGAAGACACCGGCGTCTCCGAGGCAGATGGCTTAGACGACTGAGCGGATGCAGCACCAACGCCCATGGCCACCCCTGCGCCGATTGCCACAGCAAGCTTAATCAACTCGCGGCGCGAACTGAGATTTGCAGGCGTGGATTCAGTATTCAGTTCCATTTTTTAAGACCTTCGGTAGGTGCTCGGATCGAGGAGCAGACTCGTTGAACGTCTGGCAAACGCAAGCCGTAATCGAAACGAATCGCGAACGGCTGGGTATCCGCCGATAGTTGGAAAAGAATTCGAAAATAAGTGCTTCTGATTGCGAACCCGATCCGTTAACTCCCGAGGGCGCACTGTCGCATTCCATCGCATGAACCAAAAAATCGCACTCACTCTGGCTGTCGCATTCGCAACCCTCGGTGGGTTGGAAGCGCAGATTTCGCCGATCCTTCCGCTGAATTACGGAGTCACCGGCATCCGCCAGGATAGCGGCGGAAATGTCCTCATCACCGGCGGCACGGGGAGCCCGAGCTTGGATTCTGCGACGCCGGCATTCCTTTACTACGGACCAATCAATGCCATCCCGTCCTCGACCACCGGTGTGGGGCTATACACCTACACACCAAATTTCGGCAGCGGGGCGATCACGGGAGGTGCTCAGTTCTACGGTCCGAATACCAATTTTTTCAACCCGACGATCGGAGATGGAAACATCCGCGCTGTGGGAGCCTACAAGCTTAGCGCGAATGACACCTACCAGAACGGAATGATTTACGACGGCCCCTTGAGTGGCAGCGGCACTTGGACTTCGATCCAGGCACCTGACACTGGTGGAGCGATCGGCGATACCATCCCCCATAGCACGATGGGTAATCTCGTGGTCGGGAATTTCGATTTGCAGTCCGATCCCGCTGCCGGGTCCGCTTTCGTCTATGACCTCAGCAATCCGAGCAGCCCATGGAAAACGTTCAACTTGGGAGCCTACAGCACCACCTTCTACGGCGTTTGGCAAAATGGCGGCGCCAGCAGCACGAAATACACCATCGTCGGCGGGATTTCCGACCTGATTGGTGGCGGCAGGGGCCTTGTCTTCAACTACGACTCCGCGACACAAATCGTTTCGAATGAAACGCAGTTGAACTTCGGCAACGACCCCACTTTCATCACCCACTTCGAAGGAATCAGTGCGGTCGAAGGAGGATTTTCGCTTACCTCAACCACGGTGCAGGGCGCGGGGTATGCGTTTCTCCCGGTAAACTTGGATGGATCGTTCGGCGCGCCGACTTGGACGGCGATCACGAATCAGATCGATCCCATGGCACCCACCACCGGAGACACGGTCATCGATACGAGCGTCCTGGGAGTCTATACCACCAGCGGTGGCGTTTCTTCATACATTGCCACTGTGCCAGAACCTTCGACCTACGCACTCTTCGGCCTCGCTGCGTCCCTCGCCCTCATCGGTGCTCGGTGCCGCAGGAAAACCACGGCACCCGGGGTTGCTGCCTGAGCGTGGTTTTGCCTAGGAAGCCGGGGACTCGGCATTTTTTGCTCGATTTCGGATTTCGCGCATGAGCGGTCGCAACTGGTGACTCCACGTCCTCAGCATCTGCGTTTCCCGCTCGAACCCCGGCCGGCCAGCGCTGTTGACACGCGAAACACGAGGGATCAACCGGAAATCGTTGCTCCCCGGAATACGTAAAACTTGAATCTGCACCCGGAAGTCGGTTGACCGCATGGCACTCCCAAAGGCCAACTCTCCGGCGGTGCCAGCAGCCCGGTCAAATGTCATGGAATTCGGGAAATTGCTAGGCCCAGGCCGGTATCCGTAGCGTGCGAAAACTTCCCGCGAAACAGCAAAAATCGTCGTGGGATTGGAGTTTTGAACGGTCGTCGCGCCTGGGCCCCCCGAGTTTTTGACAGGTGAGACCAAGCATCCGGTCAGGGTTGTGGTGACGGCGAGGAGGAGAAGGGATTTAAGGATTGGGTGCATGGATCGGGGTGCGCTGAGCATGCCTGATCTTTTACCCTTCGGCAACCCGCCGGCTGAAGAATTTGTCCGCAAGCCTCCCCGTCCGCATTCTCGAGCGTTTCCTCTTGCTTGCATCATCCGTAGAGAGAGTTTAAAAACGCAGCTCTATTCCAAGCCTGATGTCTGATTCCCAAGCAACTGTCTTTTCTAACCCGCTCCGTGAAGGTCTGCTGAGTCGGGCTTTGCCTGCTCCGTGCTCGCTCGTCATCTTTGGGGCGACCGGGGACCTCACGCACCGGAAGCTGGTTCCTGCGCTGTATAACCTCAATGCAGATGGTAACCTTCCGCCTGCGTTATCCGTGGTCGGGTTTGCCCGGCGGGATAAAACGGATGAACAGTTCCGGGCTGAACTGCTGGATGCGGCGCAGAAGTTTTCCCGTCAAAAAATCAACCCGGAACTCTGGGAGGGATTTGCAAACCGGATTGCGTATCACCGCAGCGCGTTCGACGATATCGAAGGGTATCATTCGCTTGCCCGCAGGCTCGATGAGATGGATAAAACTCAGGGCACCCGGGGGAACCGGCTATTTTACTTGGCTGCCGGTCCGGACCAGTTCGAAACGATCTTGAACAACCTGCGCGAAAGCGGATTGAATGTGGCTCCGGAGGGCGGATGGGCCCGCGTGATCGTGGAAAAACCCTTTGGCACCGACCTCCCGAGTGCGGTGGCATTAAACACGCTCGTGGAAAATGCATTTCCCGAGCGCGACACCTACCGGATCGATCACTATTTGGGAAAAGAAACCGCGCAGAACATCATGGTCCTCCGGTTTGCGAACGCGATTTTCGAACACCTCTGGAACTCCCGCTACGTGGACCACGTGCAGATCACCGCGAGTGAACCACTCGGCGTTGAGGGTCGCGCAGGGTATTATGACAAGTCCGGTGCGATGCGTGACATGGTGCAAAACCATTTGCTCCAGTTGCTTTGCCTGACAGCCATGGAGCCACCCACAGACTTGAGCGCGGACGCGATCCGCGATGAAAAAGTCAAAGTGCTCCGATCTCTCCGCAAGGTCGAGGGTGCGGATGTCGCAAAGTATGCGGTTCGGGCGCAGTATTCCGCCGGAAACGTAAACGGGAAGCGCGTCGCCGCGTATCGCGATGAAGAAAACATCCCGCCGGAATCCCAGACCGACACGTATGTCGCGCTTGAGATTCACGTGGAGAACTGGCGCTGGGCCGGCGTCCCGTTTTACATGCGCGTCGGAAAACGTCTGCCCAAAGCGGCCACCGAGATCGCTCTGCATTTCAAAGGCGCGCCGCCGATCCTATTCAATCAATCCGGTGACACCAGCCAGGCGTTGGACGATAACGTGCTCGTGATTCGCATCCAGCCCGACGAGGGCGTTTCGCTGCGGATGTCAGCGAAATTGCCAGGCACCAGCCTGCGCATCGAACCGGTCAAAATGGACTTTCACTACGGGACGTCGTTTGGACGTCCGACGCCCGAAGCCTACGAACGATTGCTGCTCGACGCGATGGCCGGCGACGCCACACTCTTTGCCCGCCGCGACGAGGTCGAGGAGGCATGGAAGTTTGTCGATGCGATTCGGGCCGGATGGGAAAGCGGAAAAGACCAGCTTGCCTTCTACAGCGCGGGAACATGGGGGCCGTCCGAGGCAGACGCCCTGATCGAGCGCAATGGCGCAGCATGGAGACGGCTGTGAGCACCTCCGCATTCCCGGAAATCTCACCCGGCCTCCCTGTGGAAATCGGGCGGATCGACAAGGAACTCGGCAAGCTTTGGGAAACGAGTGACGACACAAAAACCCGGGCGTCGCTGATCAATCTGGTCATCTACACCGAGTCCGCCACACAGGTGGCTGCCAACACCGAGTTGATCTCACGCATTGCAAGCCAGCATGCATGCCGTGCGATTTTGATTTTTGCAAACCCGTCCGCCGCCGAGGCGCAGGCGAGTGCGTGGATCAGCGCGCATTGTCATAATGCCGGCAAGGGGGCGCGCCAGATTTGTTCGGAGCAGATTACATTTCAACTCGACGGGGAGACGGCATCTGCCGTGCCCAATGTGGTTTTTTCGCATCTCGATTCGGACCTGCCTCTTTGTTTCTGGTGGCAGGGGGATTTGCCGTCTGAACCCGATGAAAACCTGTGGAGCTGGGTGGATCGGTTGATTTTTGACAGCCAGACGTGGAGTGACCCCGCGGAGCAATTTGCGCGGGTGTGTGCGATTTCGCACCTGTCCCGGGCGCGGACAATCCTCTGCGACTTGAACTGGACCCGACTCCTCACGGCCCGCTTCGCACTCGCCAATGTTTTCGATCACGCAGCCGCTCTACCCGCATTGCGAGATGTTAAAAAGCTAACCATCAGGCACACCAAGCAGGCGAAGACGACGGCGATCTTACTCGCGGGATGGCTGGCCGCCCAACTCGGCTGGACTCTCGAATCGGTGCTCGGACGGCATGCATTCCGGGACAAAAGAAATGCCGAAGTCGCGTTTGACCTGATCGAAGCGGACGGTGCCTGCATTTCGGTAGTCGAGTTTTTATCCGCGTCGGCGACGATCACGCTGCGCCGTGAATCGAACTCGGAGTTTTTTCAAGCGTCGATCCAGCCGCTTTCAGGCGGCGAAGTTACCCAGATGTTACCAGCGGGCCGGGACAGCCTGCGCGAACACCTGCTCATGGAGCTCAGTCGCGGCGGCGTGCATCCGCTCTACTCCAAAGCGCTGGCCTTGATCCGGCCCGTGTTCGATCACAAATAACCACCTGCCAGGCGGCTAATCCGCCAGCAGCCAATCCATCAGTTTTGGATAAACCAAGCCCACCTTTTGGTCGGGCTGATTTGGATCGATGAAGTCATGGGGCACGGCCTGCGCTGCAGGGAAAATGTCTGTCGTAAATGTCGTCTCCGGTGAGGATTGCTCCCATGTTGCCATAAGACGTTTCGTGCGATCATTGTTCACCGCACCATCGGCTTCCGTCATGACGGCGTGCACGGATTTTACCTTTAGCGGGTCTCGATTTGCGGCGACGTCCAATCCGAGCCGCAACGTCTCGCCGATTTGTCGCGTCGCAAACCGTGGATAGACCTGCGCCGACCCGGCCAGGTTTTCCCGTGCCGTTCCATCCCACCAAACAAACCCATTAGGAATGCGTGACATCGCGCGAGCGACCGTGGGTGTCAACCAGTCGGGCACATCCTTGGGAGCAAAAAATGGAGCCAATAGGAATACGGCCTCGGGCTCCGATCGATGCTGCGCGATCCACGCAGCCGCGACCCCGCTCACTGACAGCCCAACCACCGTCACGCGCTGTCCCAGACCCACCGCGATATCCAGCCCGGTTTCCGCCTGGGAGATGAGATCGGTCGCGCGCAGGTTTGCTTGATCTGTATTCATGCGGTCTGCCAAGCCGTGGTGAGCCAGCCTCGGGATCACGACATTTGCTCCGCGTTCATACAGCTGCTCTCCGAGCGTGCGAAACTGTTCCGGCGAATTCGTCAATCCATGCAACAAAACAAACACGCGCTCCGTGGGGCGGCCATGGGAGAATACGATCGTGCCGCCCAACTCGCTCAACGGCTTCTGGGATTCTGCGGTCTTGATCTCCTCCGCGCGCGCTATCGCCGCGTCATACGATGTGGTCGGATTTGCCCGCGAACCCAGATCTCCGAAGCCAAGCGGCCAGAGCAAAAACAATCCGACCAAGGTGGCCAGAATTACCAGCCCGAGCAACATGCTCGCGGCCAAATTGATGGGTTTCATTGGTCGATTCATGATAGTTTTCTCCAAGCTGGTGCCCACGATGGCGAGCGTTTGGCGGACCATAGAAATGCTGCCCCCACTACGATCAAAAACAGCGAGAGAAACTGCCCGCGCGTGAATGGCCCGGTGAGTGGTGCGTCAGGTTCCCGAAACATCTCCCCGGCAATCCGGAGCACAGCGTAGCTGATGAAAAACAGCCCTGTCAGCACGCCGTCGCGCACGCGCACGCGGGTGCGCAGCACCCAAAGAACGCCAAACAAAATCAATCCCTCCAACACCCCCTCGTAAATCTGCGACGGGTGTCTCGGCGGCAGAATTCCACCCACAAATTCGCGCAACTCCGGTTCCGAACGCACGGCGACTTCGATCACCGGCACCGAATTCCAATTCGGGTTCAGCGTGGCGGCCCCTTCCACGATGCGATCCTGCACTCCATACGGCAGCGTCCGGATTTCCTGCGGAAACTTCACCGCCCACGGGACCTGCGCCGGCCGGCCATACAGCTCACCATTGATGAAGTTCGCCATCCGCCCAAAAAACAACCCGACCGGTGCGACGACCACCAGGTTGTCCCCCAGCCCTCGCCACGAAATGTGATGCCGCCGCGCATACCACAGCGAATACAACGCCACCCCGGTAATGCCTCCATGACTCGCCATCCCACCATCCCAGACTCGAAAAACCGACACCGGATCAGCCATCCAGGCTTGAAAATCATACAACAACATATACCCCAGCCGCCCGCCAAGGATGACGCCAAACATCCCGAGCCAAAGCACAAAGTCCCCCAGCTTGGCCACCGGGATTTCACAAAACCCCCGGCGCGAAAACTGGACCAGCACCAGCCATGCCACCCAAAACGCCGCCAAATACGCCAGCCCATACCAGCGCACGCCAATCCCATTCCCGAACTCAATCAGAAACGGACTCAAATCATGGACGTAATACGCAAATCCCATCGTTCAGCCGCGCATTCTCATCACCGAAAACCAAAACGGCAAGCCCTTGGTCACACGATGATCAGCCCGCGCGGGATCGTTAACCTCGTGGGAGGGCGAACCTTCGCGTGAGCCCATTATTCCACGGTTCGACCAGCCGACCGCAGGGAGACAGGCTTGCCGGAGGCAAGAGCGAAGCGCTCAAAGCCTCACCCTCCCTGGGAAAGATTCTTCGTTCGCGTCTTGGGTGATTTCGGGTATCGTGCGGCACAAACGCACGTATGGCACGGAACTTGCACATCAATCACTCGCCATGCGATTGTTTTTTGATAATTTACCCGTTCATGCGTAGATGTTTACAACAATGTGACAACCTTGTCACATTTCCCCTTTTGCGGGAGGGTTCGAATGACTGCATGGGAGTAGGTATGAATGACCGCTCTCGCCGATCTCCCCGGACAGCGATCCCGAAAATTTGCACCCATCCAGCATTTTCTCTCGTCGAGCTGTTGGCGGTCGTCGCCATTATTTCAATCATGTTGGCATTCATCGCCCCCGCGATCGGGAACTTCGGCAGCACCGCCGGCCGCAAGGGCGCTGTAAACATCTTGATGAATACCATGGAGCAGGCTCGGGTTGCCGCGCTCGAGTCCGGAAGAAATGTTTATATTGTATTTATCCAGCGAGAGTTTCCCGACCGAGATGCTATTGTGGTACTCCGTGATCCTGAACCGGACGCGCCAGCAGGGACGGCATATGAGCAGCTGACACGCTTCATCCAAATTCCAAAAGGGGTTCTTCTTTACAGCGGAAAGGCCAAAAGCATCCTAAATCAATCTTTACCGGTTGGATTTAATTCGGCTCAAATTCCCGGTGTAGTTCCTTCTGGGACCATCAGTGTATTACAATTTAACGGCCATGGAGGCATTGAATTCCCCACTAAGAAGTTTGAACTTATGCTCATAGTCAGCGAGGGTGTGCGTGGGTTGCCGGATGAAACGGCGGCGGTCATCGCCGGCAAAAAGGAACAATTCGGCGGCTTTGAAATCATCTCACTCCGACGATTCACCGGTCGCGCCTCGCTCGAGGTATCTAGCCTACCTGGAGCATGAAGGTGCCGATTTTTAAATGCCGGGCACCCCGCAGAGGCGCGGAGGCGAAGAGGAGGTTTCCCCCTTACCGCATCCTCTCCGCGTCTCCGCGTCTCCGCGCGAAAACGTCCTTCGCATTCTCGCTCATCGAGGTCGTGTTGGCTGTCGGTGTGATTTCATTTGCCTTGGTTGGCATTATTGGACTGTTCCCCGTGGCCATGCAATCCGCCCTCGACAGCCAACGTGAAACGCAGGTCGCCTTTATCGCGCGCTCGTTATTCAGCGAACTTCAGCGGGTGAACGGGGACGAGGCCTACATCACGGTGACCGGTTCCGGGAGCGCAGGGCTGCAAAATGGCAATCTCAAAACGATCGATTTGAACTCACCCAGCACCGATAACTTCTACTTCGATCAAAACGGGGGAATGCTGGAAAGTGACAAACCGGAGGCGATATACCGGGCAGAGGTCACCGTGGACAGGACCGGCCAACCTGATGGCCTCTCCCGTGTGGACGTAAAAATTTTCGTTCCCAATATCACGCCACCACCGACCAACCAGAGGTCCTACAACTTCGTCACCCTCATCAGTTTCACCCCACCCACGTCCCCTTAAGGTGACTTTTTGACAGAATGAACAGAATTAACAGAATGGAGAGTGAGGGGGGTGGCTACGATCTTGCTGGTCGAGTTATTGGCCTTGCGATGCGGGTGCATTCTGCTCTTGGTCCCGGTTTTCTCGAGTCTGTCTACGAGAACGCTCTTGCTCTCGAGTTCGAGGAAGCGGGGATTTCCTTTGAGCGCCAAGCGAGGATTTCTGTTCAGTATAGGGGTAAAGATGTAGGTGACTTTATCTGCGATTTTCTTGTGGAAGGAGAACTCATCGTGGAACTGAAGGCAAACTTGGGACTTGTTCCTGCACATGAAGTCCAGACGGTGAACTACCTGACTGCCACAGGGATCAACGAAGGGCTTCTGCTAAACTTCGGAGCGTCAAAGCTGCAGTTCAAAAAGAAGTATCGCCATAACCATTCTGTAAATTCCGTCCATTCTGTCAAAAATGCATCGGCATTTACCATGCTGGAGCTCCTTGTCTCGATGGCCGTGCTGTCGCTGCTTGTCGTCCTCCTCCTCTCGATGGTCGATAACGCCACCAAAATGTGGCGCCAAAGCGAAAACCGCGTTGATGCCTATCGCGAAGCCCGCGCCGCACTCAACCTCATGGCCTCCGACCTCGCCTCGATTTACTCGTCAACGAATACGAACTTGTTCCGCACGAATGCTCTAGGCATAACGCTGTCGCCAGCAAAGATTTCAACGGCCTCGTCCGGTGGAAATGGAACCGACGCTATATTCTTCATCACGGCACTGCCCACGAAAGCGCAGGACCCTGACAGCAATAAGAGCGATCTCTGCGAAGTTGGCTACTACCTTTCATGGAGTTCGACGTCGGTTCTGCCGAATGACAAAAATCGCTCACAAAACCTGCATCGATTCTTCCGAAGCAGCGACACAACATTTGAAGGATTGAAGAACAATGCGCAGATCTTTCAGTCTCCCGTCCCTGGCGGGGGAGAGGAGGTTCTGGCCAAAAACATCACTGGGTTCAAAGTTACTGCCTACAGCAAGGTTTCCGGCAGCCCGGGCAAACTCGCGGAGTTTAAGCAATCCGACACAACCCCAGCTCCCGACGTGCTCGAAATCACACTCAGCGCGATCAGCAACGACGCAGCCAAGCGGTTCGGAGACGAGAATGATTGGAAAAACATCGACCCCGTAACCCGCAAGCAGATTGAACGCACATTCACAAAACGCGTCGTCCTGAACCGCGACGCCTCGCCGACACCCACGCCCACGCCGAGCCCCAGCCCTTCGCCGACGCCATAACGCAAATTCCTTTCCGACAGAATGAACAGAATTATTCAAAATTCGCCCCTAAAACGCATCAATTCCGGAACCAACATTCTTTAAATTCTGTCAATTTTGTCTAAAAAGCATTCCCGTATGACCCGGCACAAACATTTCCCACGTGAGTCCGGCTCCGCCCTGATCTCCACGCTCCTCATGATTGTCGTCCTGACAATCATCGTCACCGCCTTTATGCAAAGCATGGCGGTCGAACGCCGGACGGCGAACAGCTATAAGAACAAATTGCAGGCGGAACTTGCTGCCGAGGCGGGGGCGAACCACGCCCAATCAGTCTTAGTGAAGACCAACCTTACGCATCTGGTCAATGCGTATGTCGAGCAATCATCATCTTTCAACGGATCAGCGGTCACGGCTCCCTACCTTAGCGTCAATCAACTTGATACGGCAGGAAGTTCACTAACGGGTTTACCTCGCCTCATGGTGTCGTTTCCGGAAGGTGCCTCGGCCTTGAATGATCCTGCGGTTGTTGCTGGCGGCCTCATAGATATAAACACGCCGAGCAAGGGACTCTCGGATGGCTTCATCGGCTTACAGGATGTTTCGGGTGCACGAAGGGTGATTCCTGTTCCGTGGGTTGAGGTTTTAAAAGACCCGACAAAACCTAAGAACCTTGACCGTCAAGATTCTGCTTACAATCCCATTGTCGCTCGATACGCATACTGGGTCGACGACGAAAGTGCGAAGGTCAATTTATGGAATTCCGGTTCTGCTGCGGCAGATGGGTCGCATTCTCGAAGATCTGGAAGGACGCAGTCTGAGGTTGCAATCCATGAGATTGTGGAATCTGCACCGATCACTGGGTCTCTCGTTGCAGCTTTCCTAACCGACAGAGCAGCCGTTTCGACTGCAATCGGGTCCCCTTCGCGTGAGACGTTGAAGCAACTCGCAGGATCTACCCAACTTGCAAGCAACTGGGATGGAATGCGCGCTTTTGTAACCACAATCGCAAAATCGGACGAGAGGGGGCCGCTGAATATCCGAAAAATCAACATTAACGATTACGTGGCCACCGCAACCAATTTCACTACCTCTGCGGGTCGGCAACAAATCGTCGATAACGTGGTAAATCTGGGCGACTTTATTAACACAGCCCTTCCTGAATTTGGGAATCGGACGCACGCAGGGACGGTATCTCCCGATAACAGAAGGCGTTACTGCATTCAGATCGCTGCAAATATCTATGACTATATCGACGCGGACAGCCAACCCACGGTCATTCGCCAGAATCTTTCGAGTTGGGAAAATCCGCCCGATCCGGAAGGAATCGGCGATGGAGCACCGACTCAACCTCCAGCTGTTTTCGGCAAAGAGGTTGTTCCATCTGTTGTGGAGTATCTTGCTCACTACTATAACTCCAATGGGAATTTGAGAATAGATAGCTCATTTGAACTGCTGAATATCTACACAAAACCAGTGAATATGGCAGGTCTCGGGCCAGCTTTCCTTCTGATGGCGGAACGAAATGACATCACTCCCTTAGGTGCGGGAGTTGACCCTGATCTTCCAGGGGAGCCAGGAAATCCCCCTTTTCGAATCAATTTGCCTAGTAACCTCAACATCGCGGCGGGTAGATATCACGTCGTAACGACAGCTCCGGCGAGTCAGGGCTTGTGGTTCAATCCGGGAGCAGATCGAACGACTGTGACTAGTAACGAGGGCCTCTACCCATATGGTCCAAGTGGCCTAAGGATGGAAGGTGATCAGTTGGCGACAGCGGCAGACGTTCTTACAGAGATCGTAGTTGCTAACAACTACGGGTATTTGGATATTCAGCCTCGAATTGCTCAGCAGGGCTCACGAAACTTCATCGCGAGTCAAGAATCACGTATCGCTACTCAACCCTTTGGAAATGCGGGTAGTAGCGCTGGGAACAATGTTCACAGGAAAACCCCGTTGGACACTGGCGATCCTCGATCTTTGACCGAGATATTCCCTTCCTATTCCGAGTCCGGAGGCTCCCCCAGCGCAATTGCATGGCGTCGAAACACCTCCAATGCGCAAGGAGCGACTAACTTAGGTGGCGACTCAAACTTTGGTTCCACATCGTCTGGGTTTAATCCCGGCAACTCCGCGAGTCCTCCGTCTTATCTGGTAGAACCACTTTTGGTCACAGGTGCCAGCGCTCTAGATAGGGCTGTGGCAGTCATTCGAGACGGCCCGATGGCCACGATTGCAGAGCTCGGGCTGATTTACGACCCAGCTGTGGAAACGTCAGGATTCTATGGAAGCACCCGTGAACGCGGAGGGTTTCGCACTCTTGCGATTGGAACGAGCAGGGGGGATCGAACTGGCCCCAAGGCACTGTTTCCACCACCGTCTCCGGTTCCCGAAGGAAAGCGGGCATATCGTTTGCTTGATGTTTTTGAAACACAAAAAGATTTGCGATCTAAGATACTTCTAAATTCATCTCTTCGAGATCCACGGAATTTTGCACTACGCGCTCTGTTTTATGGCCTGAAAACACAGGCGAACTCAGGGGTGACTGAAGATTTTGCAGGACCACGCGACCCCTTGCTTGGCTCTGGCGGAACCGAGGTAAACGCCGAGAGTATTGTTCGTGCTATATCAACGAGAGCCAAACAAAACGGCCCCTTTCTTTCAACTGGTCAGCTTTCTGATGTGGATGCTTTCAATACTGGATCGGAAGTTGGATTCGCCCTGACTCCAAACGACAAAAATTCCGATCTACTCGACCGAGGCAGAGAAGAAATTCTGCGCAATACCTTTGAGTTACTCACGCTCAAGGGCAGTGTCTACTCAATCTATGTCATCGCTCAAGCAGGCGAACCTGTCGGAGGGGACTTTGTTCCCAAGTCAACCACCCGGTTGATTCGGCTCTTGGAGATGGATCGGGTTTATCCGTCAAGCAACCCTATCCAGCAGCGGGCAATGCCTGCTCTTTTGAACGAGAACAGACCTTCTGGAGTGAGCGCGACAGTTCTCGGTGACTCATGGCAATAAAATGATGAAAAATAACTGGTTATCAATCTCACTGTTTTTGATTGTTGTGAGCGCTTGCTGCGGACAGTCACAGGACAAATCAACCATGCTGCGTATTGCGAACCTACTACCTATCGGCTCAGAGAAGGTCGATTTGTATCAAGGGGGCGAACTTCTGCTGCAAGGTCTTAAGCCCGGGTTTATTCGTGGCTATGATGCGGGAGACTTAACGGCAGGCAATAGCATCGAACTTCGGAGAGGCAATGCGGTTTTGGCGAGAGGGAAACTCGAATCGAGCAACACAAAGGGTTTTTTTACTGTGTTGATTATTCAAGATGCGACTGGTGCGCCTGAGTTAAGAATTGTCGATGATGCTCTTCCTCCTGCTCAGGATGCTGATGGGAATTCCGTGCCTAAAAATCGGCTGCGCGTCTATTGCGGTGATTATGGTTTTCCGATTCAGATATCTATCGGCGAGACCCTCAAATGGCTCTCCAACGGCGAAGCCTTATTTGTCGATTTCGCACTTACCTCGAAACCGCCCGAATCAGTCATGGTCTCATTTATTGATCGGTTTGACGAAAAAATTGACCTCTACTTTCCGACTGACTTTACAAGCAACCAAGCATATTCGGTCTTCGTTACCCACCGTGGGACAAAGCGCCCACGTGTTGCCGCTTATCCTGACTCGGTTCTGCCAATGGAGGATCCGGAAGCTCCGAAAGTCGAAACGTCAGCGGAATTGTCTAACTCTTCCGTTCCCTCGAACTAAATTCCTTAATCGAACGACTGAGTCCTTAACGCGCTTAAGCGGATCCTAAAGAGTCAGTCATTAATTGTTGCGTTTTCCAAAAAAATCCTGTTTCCGAAATTGTGGGGGGCAATGCAGATGGTTGGCACCTTGAGCGAGTCGGTCCCGCGTATTGACGCATTGTTCAAGTAAGAGCGGGGCAGGCGTTTGAAGATTTGCCTTTCACGAAAACTCAGGTGCAGGAAGACAACGATGGCTTAGAGCACGCGAGCGTTGATGGCAGGAGATCCCCTGACGCTTTGGAAACCCCTGTGGAGATTCATCCAAAAAAGCGATCATACGCTGTCCAGGTGCGCAGTCCGCTCCCTTTTTACAAGTTGACCGCCAAGACGCTGTATGTAATATTACATGCATGAGCACCAAGACGATTGCGCTAGAGCACTCGGTTTATGAACGCCTTTCCCGCGAAAAGCGGTCGTCTGAGTCTTTTACCAAGACGATTGACCGCCTGATCCATTCCGCCAACAGCGGCACTTGCGCCGCTGCAGTGGCCGAAGCGGCATCTGTCTGGCGCGCCATTGGCAACGACGCCGATGCTGACCGGATGGAGCAAATGCTTCACCAGAACCGCAGTTCCACGAACTGGGAGGTTGAACGTCCGGCATGATCTGCATCGACACGACCGTGTTGATAGACGAATTCCGAGCTCGCGGCAACTTGGATGCTCCCGTGAACCGGGCCTTGTTGACTCACGGTGCGCAAACTCTGATCGTCCCGGCGGTCACAGCTGGGGAGTTTTTGGATGGGGCGGCCATGGTGTCCGAGCAGCGTTTTGATGAGTCGTTGGGAATTCTGAGGCGGCGCCGGGTGGTTAGCGCGGATCTGGAAACCGCCCAACAATATGGACGCATCGTCGCCTTCCTGCGGCGGGAAAAGCACCTTGCCGGCAGATCGCAAAATGACCTCTGGATTGCAGCCACCGCACGTTGCCATGGGGCAAGGGTATTGACCCGCAATGCTTCCGATTACGAGGGAATTCCCGACCTCGAAGTCCTGGGCTATGGTGAAACATAGGCGCATGGGGTTGAAGACCGGAGCTTCCTTAAGCTTGGGAAACCCCTGTGGAGATCAATCCAAAAAGGCGATGATTCGCGGGACTGACTCCGGATTCGGAGTGGCGAAGCGTTGACAAATTGGCCAATCCATGCATTGTTCATGCATGGCTACTAAAACGATTTCGCTTGAGTTGGATGCCTACGAGAAGCTTCGGTCACGCAAGCGGGCCGGGGAGTCGTTTTCCGCAGTGGTTCGCCGGGCGGAGTTCAATGACGCTCCGCCTACGGGGGCGGTGCTCCTTGAATATTTCCGAGCTGGCGGATCGCGAGTCGAGGAATCCTATCTGGACGCGGTTGAACTTGCGGAAAAATCAGACACTCCACCTGACGACCCATGGCGCTGATTCTTGACACGAACTTCGTGATCGCTGCGGAGCGGGAGGCTCGGCGTGGTGATGCTGGACGAGCGCATGCCTTTCTTTCAAGTCATGCGAATGAGGAGTTTTTTATCACCTTCACGGTTGCTGGTGAACTTGCGTGCGGGACGTCGGCTTCCGCGATGATTGCGTGGCAAAAGTTGATCCATCCTTACGCGTTGCTTGGATGGGTGCAGGAAATTTCTTTTCTCTACGGAGAAATTTACCGGCAGTTGGCAGCCAGGGGATCTCTGATTGGAACCAATGACCTGTGGATCGCGGCGACCGCCCGTCACCACGGTATTCCGGTTGTCACAAATAATTTCGACGAATTTTCCCGGGTGGAGGATCTAAAGGTGCTTCGGTTTTAGGCGGGCTGACCCACAACGGAAATGGTCGGCTCGCACCATTTGCGCGGCAGTTTTCAGACTTCGGGAGGTTGGCGACCTTGTGCGGCGAAGAGCTGTTCGAGGAAATAGATATCGCCGCGGTCTTTCTCACGTCCAGAACGCATTTTCATTCGGTAAAGCAGGTCGGGGCTTGCGAAGGGGATGGGAACGCCATCGATTTCGTGCACGACCGCACTTTTCGAGCCTTCCTCGTAGGCGATGCCTGATGCGCTTGCCATCAGGTCCACGACGATTTCATCCGCCACGCGGACGACGGTATATTTCGCCACGTCGCCTGGGTCCAGCTCGCGCACGCAACCATCGGGTAGGGTGCCCAGTGCGTTGAAAACGCGTCTCTCATTTTCCGGGGATATGTCCATGAGCACGTCCACGTCGCTGGTCGTCCGTGGAAGTCCGGCTTGAATGATCGCAAAGCCGCCTACGATCATATAATCACAGCCGCTCTGGTTGAGCTCGCGGCATAAACCGACAAAGTCCTCCTTCTCTGGCGGCCGAGGGGCTAGGTCTCTGTTTTCTGAGTTAGATGGTCCATTAGCCATTTGTCGGCCTCTTCGTGGGAGTGGAACCTGTAAACCCCTTTCTTTATTCGAAGAGGCGACAACTTGCCCATCGCTCTTTGAAGTCCGTCCACATGAGTCATCGCATCCTTAGGCGATTGTCGTCGCCCGACGGTTTTTCCGATTAATTCCTCACAGTTCAACACCACTTCCACGGCGGCAGGTTAACCTGACGAATCCCGTTTGGCAATGTGTGCGTCGTCTTTTATCAGGGCAATCGCATTAAAATGAGAGGACTCGCGCCAAGGACACCAAGCCCGCCGAGATAGCAATGGGTTGGACGAGCCCACATTCTGATTCCTCTGCGTGCCTAGGGCATTTTGCCCCCGCGCAGACACAAGTCAGACACCGTGCTTGACAGGGCCGCAGACCGGGCTTTAGTTTTAGCGAACCTCTCACTTGCGAGGTTGATCCAGGCAAAATCCCCCCATAGCTCTGCCCCCCATGACGACAAAACTCACGCCCCGTCTAATTCGTGGCCTCGCAGCGGCATCCGCCGTTTCGATGCTGGCACTCACAACCTCTGCTTTTGCGCAGCCGTCGCTCACCTGGCTTGGCGGCAATAATACCAACACGAGTTGGGGAGCTGGTGGCCAGTTCAGCGGAGCTTTCGTCAGCAGTAATACCACCGATCTCACGTTCGACAGTTTGACGAATGCAACAAACAACGTGACCGGAGGGAATCGAACCGTGCGTTCGATCACATTCGGAGACGCGATCGACAGCGCGTGGACCACGAACATGTCAACCAGCAGCGTCTTAACTTTTTCAGCCGCGACTGGGATGCCTCATTTAACGTCAATGCTGGCGCAACCGGTAATATCACCTTCAATGGAGGTGTGGGATTCACCGGGTCGCAGAGTTTGACCTCGAATCTTGAGGTCAATCACAACGGCTCGGGCTTGCTTCTTTGGAACCGACAGACGGCAGGCGCAGGCGGCTTCATCAAAAATGGAACCGGAACATTTATCATCGCAGCGCCGAACAACAACTCATTCACCGGCGCGGTGAACGTGAATGCCGGACGCCTCGTGATGGGTTCGACCTTCAACGCTACCGGGGACTTCAATACCTCTTCGGGCGCTAGTCTGGGCGGGGGCGTTTTGGAACTCCGGACTTCAAACGCGCTCAACAAATCAATCAGCCAGAATCACGGGTGTCCGGTTGTGAAGTAGAGGCGAAGTTGCAAGATGCATGATATGAGGGGTTTAAGCAGCAGAATGGATGTGAGGGATTTGAATTTCGTGAGCGTTCCTGCCAAGGTGCCGAATGAATA
>Ga0247837_1001957_pt1 | contig 40503 bp, 20 predicted proteins | sample LaCtaG_2_FD_187115 | JGI IMG/M metagenome (GOLD analysis project Ga0247837, IMG submission 187115) | Freshwater microbial communities from meromictic Lake La Cruz, Castile-La Mancha, Spain - LaCruzMarch2015_14.5m | ecosystem: Environmental > Aquatic > Freshwater > Lake | place: Spain: Castile-La...
CAACCTGAGCTGCAGCTTGCCTAAACTGCACCTCAGCACTGACCCGCTCCCAGCGCTGGCCAAGCCTAGACGCAAACTCAAGTCCCGTCACTTCAAAGTGCCCCAGGAGCCTAGTAAAGAAGTGGCAGAGGACACGTTTTCTTTATCCTCCTGGAAGGCCGACTTTTCAGATAGTTAGCAGTGCTCTAGTCCTTGCTAGTCTCTAATGGTGCTCAATTGTACGGTGACGAACTCTCCGACCCTACCCGAGCAGTCCTCGCCTCCAGCTGAACCAAGTGCCGTTCGACTTCGTATTCGTGAACTTATGGAAAGGAGAACAGCTGAGTACCTTCAAGTGAACCCTATGGGGCAAGTCCCTGCAATAGATGATAATGGGTTTCTGATGCGATTTTGACGTATATACATGCGACTAGGGGACTGCCAGACCATTGGTATCCCAGTGAACTGAATGTAAGCGATGGTAAACTGCTATCTGCATTGGCATCATACTAACCTTAGAGCCGGAGAAGCGCTGATTTTCGTGGATTGCTCCTGTCCTAGGGATTTCAGTGCCTCCAGAGAAGGTAGCACTAGCGGGGACACTTTCCTTAGGTCTTTGAGTACGCTGGATAGCCAACTAGCCGGAAACCCATTTCTAGCAGGGGCGGCAATATCCATTGCAGACCTATCAGCTGCATGCGAGATAGCTGAGCACCGGTTCAAAAGCCTGGATTTAAGTGTGCAGCATGTGCAGGAGTGGATGAGTCTTCGCTTTGCCGGAAGTCCAAGCAGTGCGACTAGACGAGTTCGCATCAGCCAAGTTCTTTTAACAGTTCCTCCGTTCTTAGCGCTATAATGAAGGCTTTATTATCCTTTCCGAACGACGTTTCTCAGTCTAACAGCCCTCGCCGTGGCCATCCCCGCTATCTCAACTCTCTCCGTACCGATGACATCCCAGGCGCTCGCTACCGTCCCCGCGACCTGAGTCCTCGCCGTCCCACTTATAGCCTAGTGACCAGCGATATCGGGGCAATGCCTCGTGGTAAAGGACTGGGTCGCAGCAGAGACGCCCTGGGGGTGGGGGATATCCCAGGCGCACATGCCAAAGGCTTCAGACGGATGCGGAGGGAAGTGCAGGGCTGGCCCAGGGACCAAGTAGGCGGCCTCTTGGGTCAAGGCACTGAGAGGACTGTGCTGCCGCCTATCAACCAGTCCCTGGTTCTGTAAGCTCCATTCAGTCCTTCCCCTGGCCATATGAAGGGCAAGCGGTCTGCGTATAGTCCGGCTTCGTACCTAAAGCAGATTTAGCTGCTTTTAGCCTGGTGTTCCTTCATATTTCCCTACTTTCTTTGAGCAATCAAATGGCAGCCAGGACAGCTGATGTCTTCTCACCTCCAGCGCCTGTGGAAACCTCAACACGCAAGGTCAGTCTCAGCGATGTGGAGATGATGTCGCCTTGCCGCAGAGTCCGCTCCCCTCTCAGCGCTTCTACAAGCCCCTCTCTAGAAGGCTGTAAAAAATGCGGGTATTGCCTGCTTGCCCAGGCAGCAGTGGCCTGTCCTTGCACCCCTCCTTCCCAGTTCTTCTGTTCTGCGTGCTTCCAGACCCACGCAGCGTACGGCACAGGACACTACCAAGTACCAATCAAAGCTATGGGGTTAATACAGAGTGAGGAACAGCGCCAGACCTTTTTCACCTTCGCAGCTCGCTTTGAATCTCTGCAGAACACGCTCCTCAGCAACCTCGAAGCCATCACTTCCTTCCAACTTGCCCTCAACACTGAGTTCGACCGACTCATATTCGACCTGCAAAGTATGAAAGTCGCCTACTTAGCTCAGCTGGATCAGGCTAAATCAGAGCTAACGGTGCAGTTAAAAGAGGCACTCATGCAGCTTGAAGAGGTACTCTATACTCGCGACTTCAAGCCGCTAAATGACCTGGAAGTGCAAGTGTTGGCCTGCTGGACGCGTGACCCAGACCTGCGCGCCGCTCAGCTTTTCACCGGGGAAGTGGACTTCTCAGAGGTGAGGAGCCAAATAACGAAAGTGACTTACTTTAGGACACATACGGAGTGCTTACGGAGTGAGGAAGAGCCTCCGGATGCACTGGCTGGGGTATCTTTCAACTCACTGAGACTTTATCAGCTGCCGGACTGCCAGGAAAGACGCAGAAGTCTGCGGTGTTCCTTCACTGTAGGGACATTTTACTGCTTCCTAGACACTGCCAATGCACTGTGTTTGGGCGGACTTCCGCCTTCCCCCACTGTGCAGAAACTCAGCCTACAGACTGCACTACTGAGTCCTGGCCCGGCAATGAAGGTCGCAAGAGGCTTCGCAGGCATTCATAAGCACGGAAACGGTGTCTATGTGTTCGGCGGGAACTGGCCCTCCACCTCCTCCTGTGAGAAACTGTCCCTGGAAGACAGTGCTTGGCTGCCACTTCCCAAAATGTGCACTCCGAGGTACGCCTTCAACCCTGTGTACTACAAGGGGGAAATGTACCTTGCGGACTGCCAAAATGACCACTCTATCGAGGCTTTTTCAGTAGCCATGGAGACCTTTCGCTTGCTGCCGTACACTCTGCCTGCGGAAATGTCGGGGAACTCAGTGGCCTGTCTAGTGGGCAGAGAGCTGCACATTGCCACTGCCTATGGACACTTGGCAGTGCTCAGCCTTGCGAATAAGAAGGCGCAGTTTCAAGTGAAGCAGGTGACGAATACTCCGGTTATATCCTCCTGGCCGCCGCTAGTGGTGGGGAAAGCTGTCTTCTTCGTCAATTACAGCACTGGACAGCTGCGCAGGTACACTCCGGAGACAGGCCTTTTCATCTAGGTAATATGATGGATTCGAACGCGCCCAAGCTGCAAGAGGACTTCATGTCAGCCGTCGCATCTCTGGACCAGAGTGCGTACGAAATCTACTACCTCGCAGAGTTCTTCCTGCGACGCTCCGCCCAGCACCAGGAACTCATCACTCTGTGGTACACTGCTTTGCGTCTGGACAAGCCTCGGCGCTGTGCACTGCTCTACACCGCCAATGAAGTGATAGTGAGAGTCACGGAGCAGGGCGAGGGCAGTGCAGGCCGTGGCTATATAGAAGGCTTTGGCGCGCTGTTGGAAGACTTGACTCATTTCTTAGGCGGAGACAGGGACGCAGCTTCGCTCGAGTGCTTGCTGAAAGTCCTGCAGGTGTGGGAACGACTTCCTCGCGCTTTCCTGAGAGACTACTTGCGCTTAGTGACTCTGTTGGCTGAAGACTACTTATACGCTTTCCTCGTCAACTCCCCAGAAGGACTCAAAATGGCCCAGTTACCGCTCACACGCAGACTACAGGAAGTGACATTGAAGCAAGCTGAATTCGCCCTCTATAAGAGTGTGTGGGATGAGGACAAGCAGGGAAGAGCCTGGGTGCTCCAGAGCTGCCGCCAGCGCTGCTTAGAGACAGTGGAAGCGTTGGCCGCGGCTCTGATGCAAATGAGCAGACAGCTGGAAGTGGAATTCGCACAATGGACTGAACAGTAGTCTCTGTAACACAGTCGTTACTAGTCACCTAGACGATACCCTGGCACTGCTGCTGCCAAGGAGATGTCTGCGCTTCCTCGCCTGCAGCACTTCAGTCCCAGTAGCAGCAGTGCCGCCACAGGACTCAGCACGACCATTAGCAGTCCTGCGAGCACTAGGACAGGGGATAGTAGCAGGCCTATTGTGAGGGTCAGCAGTATCCAGCACCCTTCCCGCTTGGCCAGTGGACTCAGTACTTGAGGGTTTTCGCGCAAATAACGACCTAGATCCGCCATCACAGCCACTCCCACGCCTAGACACAGCAGGCCTAGTACTAGCGGGGCGAGAGCCAGCGACAGCAAGCCCAGCACCAGCAGCACACACTTGCCTAGCCGAGACGGCCTGCCATGGCTCTTCCGCAAGTCTTTCATCACTTCCGGGAGCCAGAGAAAGGCAATGACCAGCACTGCTATGAGCACGATGATGGGCAGCAGGAAGAGAGTGATGATGAAGTCGTAGGAAGGGTTGAACAACTTGTGTCGCTCTACGACGCAACCAAGGAAGTGCATAGAGAAGTAGGGCTCGCCACAAAGCCAGCACCACTGGTACGCACAGTGAGGACATTGCATGTGTGAACATCCAGCCGCTCTCTCTACCTTCACTCTGCAGCGCGGACAGAACTTGGCAGCCCCCATGGTCAGCACAGCGCAGGGAGTGGGTTCGTGACTGGCTTCGAGACACTGAGGACAGTAGTGGAAACTGCATACTGAGCAGGTCACTGTAGCTGCCCCGTCCGTAGGCACTAGGCCGTGTCCTTCGCAATTGGGTTGGGGACACCAGCGTAGGGCAGGGTCACGCTCCATCTCCGCCATCCACCTGAATTGTCGCAGCTTCTCCATCTGCTCAGCACTCAAGCACAAAAGCAGCACCGAGTCTTCCAGTTCCGTCTGACACTGGAAGTGCGGACACAGCACAGTGAGTGCGCGCTCTGCCACCTTCTGAGAGCAGTAGTCTGCCAAGCAGTCCTTGCACACTGCGTGGCTGCAGGGTGCTAGACTCAACGTGTCCACTGTCACCTTGGGCTCCATGCAGATGCGACACAGTACTGATTCCTCGCAACTTAAAGGCTGGTAGGGGGCGCCTTGCCTTGCAGCCTCGGCCTGACTTGCCATTTCTAGCATCGGGCAACTTATCTGGGGCTTTACGCTTTCCGCTAACAGGGAAAATGGAAGTTCGGTGTGTTGCGCAGAGACCCGCTGCCGACCTGCGCTGCGGCAAGGCACTGCGGCCTCGAGACCCCAACGTCCCCCTGGTGCGCAGACCTCACCCTAGCGACTCTCGCCACCTTTTCCCAATCCCCAAGGGCGACACTCCCTATTCCCGCGCCAAACGCTACGAGTACGTTGACAAGGACCTGTCCAAGGCTGCCTTCTTCTACCAGAAGGCTATAGAGGAAGGAGACAGAGCAGAGAGCGCTGTGAAGGACTTGGCAGGAGTGCTGCATCAACAGGGCCAGACTTCCAAAGCCTGCGAAACTCTCGAGCGCTATCGCCACCTTTTCGCTGCGGAGCCTGCCAAGTTCGACAACCTCCTCCTCAACCTCAAGAAGCAGGTCCCGGCCAACACACTTTCATGCAAGTTCCTCAAGCTCACAGGCGTCCGGGACTCAGACACGCCCACTTCCCTCCGCCGCCTCTTCACCAACCCAAACCGCATCCACAGTCTTGTGCTGTACGGGGAGGCCACTGAGAGATATGCCCTGTTGCAGTTCGCTACCCACTCCGCTGCCCGCAAGTCCATCGACTCCTTCGCTTCCAAGGATACGTACAAGTTGGAGTGGGTGGTGGGCGGCAAGACAGAGGACGGTCGCAGTGATGGGCTCATTTTCAACTATGTCCTTTTCAGTCCGGCCAGCACTCAGGACGTCTTCCCCATCCCTGTGGACGCTTCAGAGACTGAGGACCAGCCCAGTTCTGCTCCTCTCGACTTCCCAGAGGCAGACCTTCTCGGCGCAGCTCTGGTGGTCTCCCTTAGTCCTAATTAACCTCTGTTATCCTCTTCAAGAGGCCTTGGAAGTTACTCATTGGGTGAGTGGTTTGGAGTCCGGTCTTCATGTCTTTGAGTGTGAAGGTAGAGGACTGGATTTCAGTGTCTCCCACTATAATGGCTAAAGAGGCCTGATGTCGGTCAATGAATTGAAGCGATTTTCCCGCTGAAAGGCCTCCTCCAGGCACGAGCAAAACACTGTAATTAGTGCCTAGTTCCTTTCGTAAAGTAGGCGCCAAATCGTAGCAAATCTGATTCCCAGCCTTGCACAAAGCCACTACACCAATAGTCATGCGTTCCTCTGGCTTCAAAAGCTCTGCTAGACGGTCCACACCCGCCGCCCAGCCCGACCCCGTATACTGCTTCTTCCCTCCCAGGATTTCACTCAGAGAGTCATACCTGCCTCCAGCCAACACAGCCCTGCCGTCATTGATGAACTCGAAACAAGTGTGACTGTAGTAGTCCACTCCCCTCACTAGCCAAGGGTCCTGCACGTACTTGATCTGTAGAGTATTGAGGCCGGAGAGCACGTCTTGGAAGAAAGCTTGGGACTGCGGCAGGAGGTACTCGGCTAGTCGGGGGGCGGAGTCGAGCAGCAGTTTGTCTTGCGGCTCTTTCGAGTCTAGAATGCGCAGAGGACTGCGGAGCAGTCGTTCTTGAGAAATTGGGGACAACTTGTCTTTGTTTTGGCCGAAGTACAGCTTCAAAGCCTCCACATAGCGCTGTCTTTCTGCAGCAACTCCCAGTGTATTTATGCGCAGTTCCGCTTCCACGCCCAACTGCGTCAGCAGCTCCTTCGCCAACTGAATCAACTCCACGTCCACAAAGGGGTGACCAGGCAGCCCAATGCACTCCGCTCCCAGCTGCGTGAACTCCCTGTATCTCCCATGCTGTGGCCTTTCTCTCCTGAACATTGAGCCTGAGTACTGCCACTTCACATAGTCGCCAGGACAGGCTTCCAAGTAGGCTCGCATGCAGCCTGCAGTCCCTTCTGGCCGCAGCACGATTTGGTTTTCGTAGGGGTCGTGCACTTTGAACATTTCCTTCATCACGATGTCTGTGCCGTCACCTAGAGAGTGACGAAACAAATCTTCCCGCTCCAAAATGGGCAGGAAAACCGGCTGGAAGCCTGCGGTGAGCAACAAGTCTTGCCCTGTTTTTAGTACTTTGGCCATGGCGAAGGCTGAGTTTCGTAGCAAGTCGCGGGTTCCCCTCACTTTGAACTGCTTCATTAATTGTACAAAAATGCTAGGCCTGGAGAGCAGGGAGCAGACTGGGACTAGACTAAAGCAATGGAGCTGAGGCAATAATATGCTGCGAGGACTTCTGCACTGTCTGAGACGGGCACCTGTGACCCAGCCTATTCGAAGCTTCCTGGGCATTCGTGGAGCCATCTCAGCCGTCAAGGCTCAGTTCGACCACGCTATCTCCGCAGGCCCTGCACGTCACAACCCTCACACGATGGAAATGACCGAGACCGAACTGCAAGATGAGGACGCACACGAAGTGCAGGCCATGATAGGCGAGAACCCCTTCGACCTGGACATCATGGGCGGAGACGTGCAGGCGCAACGGAACTTCGGCACGATAAACAACCCTGTGCTGATGTTCAGCTCGAACGTAGGGTGGCGCTTTGTCATGTGTTCAGGCGCTAATGATGAGGATGAAGGCTCTTCGCACCAGGGCGTGTGATTCATACTGAGAGAAGGACCCATTCACCGCTGTCCCGCCTGTGGACAGTGCTACAAGTTGATCAATCTGAAGGATAAAATGGGCGAAGAGGGCGACTACTACGCAGAGCACTACGCGCCTATCTGGGAGGAGGAAATGGGAGAAGACGACGAGTGGGTGCAGCGCTGGAGCATGCTAAAACTTCACTGAGCCCTACCCCGTCCTTCACCCTCACCAAAATACCGAGTACGCTTACATCCTCGTAAATCCAGATGACCATGACCGCATCCTCACCGACCCCGCCTACCGCATGCAGAAAGTCCAGGAAGGCCACGAGAAGCTGAGTCACATGCACCAGGCTCTCCTCGACATCGAGCAAAAAGCCATCTGGCAGTTAGGCGCCGCCTATCCCAAGGTCAAGTACACTCGCGAGGACTACGAAGATCTAATCACCACTGAAAAGGCAATTCGCAAGCTCGACCGCATTTATGAAAAAGTGGAGAAGTTCAACAAGCGGGAAGTGCTGGATCCCATTAACCATGCGAGAAGGCAGAAAAGGCTGGAAGCGGGAAGGTGATTAGAATGAAGGAACAGCCTACAAGTGAGAAGGAGTTCCAGCTGCAGTATCAGGACTACTACGCCACTGACTACTTCTCAGATGAGGAGACTTGGATGGAGACGCGGGATCAACGGGAACTGCTCTTCTCGGGGATTTTCAACTTTAAGAACTATGAATTCGTGCAGGAAGGCACCAACAACCTCGTTCCCGCCATTATGAACGTCTTTGAAAAGAAGATATTCCGCTTCCGCCACCGCATGTGGAACGACGCCCCAGACGAGCACTTCATCCGCGAAACCCGCATGAAGAAGCGCTTCTTCGACCGCATCAAGGCAAACGACCCGAAACAGCTCACTGACCCTGCGAAAGTCGCCCACTTCGCAAGCACCGGCAACCTTGTCGGGGCACTCAACGCTGCCCAGCCCTACAGAGAGTGGGCCATGACTGAAGCCGTGCAGCAATACAGGGACTACTATGAAAGTGACGCAGAGGACTTGAAGGACTTCGAGGTAATGAGTACTAGGGAACGGGCCAGCTTCGCCAAGGTCTTTACTGACTTTTCCGCTCCCATTAAGAAGCATGAACATCCGTTGGATGAAAACTTCGGGGAGATTTCTGACTCTGAGGAGGAGAGTGCAGGGAAAGTGGGAGTCACTGGGCAGTTTTCGCGGCTCAAGGCAGAGCTGTACCCGAAGGCGGAGGCGGAGGGATTGAAGCAGGCGCTGGGGGAGCTGCACCTGCCTACCTATAGGGAGCCTAACTCTGCGGAGGTCATTGAGGAGGACACGAATGTGGACGAACTGCTGGGAGAGCAGATTCAGGTTGAGTTCCAAGGCCGGTCGCGGCCCGGCGAAGTCGACTCCACGGAGATCGACGAGCTAAAGATCGAGACGGAGACAGGCAGCACTAAGAAGGTCGAGGGCTCTAAAGCAGCTTAAAACTACGGCCTCACAGACTTTAATGGGATATGTGTCTTTTGAGTGAGGTCACAGACACACTGTATGTGGGCAACTTCGCCACTGCGTGCAACCTGAGACTGCTGAAGCGATATGGGATCACGCATATTGTGGTAGCAGCGGCTGGGCTGGCGCCTCGCTTTCCTGATCAATTTGAGTACTGCTGTCTGCCAGCCCAAGACCTGCTGCTCTACAACATGCTCCAGCACCTCGACGACACCTACGCCTTCATCGCCCACGCCCACGCCCAGCACGGCAAGGTCTTTGTGCACTGCGCAATGGGGCGTTCCCGCAGCGTCACAGTCGTTATTGGCTACTTGATGAAGCGAAAGAACTGGAAACTGCGGACAACCCTAAGGTACGTGAAGGGCAAACATCCACAGAGCCAGCCGAATTGTGGGTTTCTGCAGCAATTAGCAGCCTATGAAGGACTGGCGGTACGACCTTCACTGGTGCCGGACTGGTGCAGTTGCTGGTGTCTTATCTAGCGCTCAACTAGATACCTTCTATGAGCAGGCTGTAGAAGTACTTTAGTAGCAGTCTGCAGGTGAAATAACTTAACTAAACACTCCTTCGTATACAGCACAGTTTTAGAAGAGTCTGGAAGTGACGAACAAAGGCGTAGTTTCAAGTAATCGTACCAATTTTTACCATAATGCCCCTAAAGGCCTTCCTTCTGTTCCTTCTCCTCTCCCAGTGTCTGAGCGACAAGAAAAAGCCCACTTCCTCTTCCAGCGACAAAAAGCCCAAATCCGTGGACCAGGAAATCTACTGCGGCGCCTGCCAAGCCATTGTTAGGGAGACAGTCAAGCGCCTGCATCACAAGACCTCCGAATCTGATGTCATCGCCGCTATGGACGACCTGTGTGACATGTGGAAGTACAAGACCTACGACTTCCCTCCGCCCCAAATCGCCAAGGGCTGCGACGCCATTCAAAGTTACTATGAGGAGGAACTCGAGTGGGCGCTGACGCACAGGTATGAGTTGCAAGAGGGCGTGGAAGTGTACTTCTGCCATACCAAGACGGGGGCGTGCAAAGACGTGGACATGGCAGAGTCCAAGCGAAGTGACGACTTTGTGACAGTTGATGGCGAGAAAGTGCCGCTCAAGGACGGCAAAATCGACTTATAGGGTTTTTAGGCGCTAGTAGGTAGGGTCCGACTCTATAGTTCCATCTTACTAGCCCTATTTCCATCACGCTGGAAAGATAAAAGAATTACTGCTAGGCCATTTACGCTGTTGTCTATTTCCTCGCCACTCTCCAATTTGCACATTCGACAGTCGCTATAACCTGACTGTTCGAATTTGGTGGTTTTGTATGTCCCCAAGACTTCCTGTGAAAATGCTGGCTTCAGTACTCTTGGCTTCCTTTGTCTCGCAGCACCATTTCTTAGCAATATTAATGGTCATCGCGAACGCTTTGCCTTTAGATGACTACGAAGGTGAAGAGATGTTAGAAGCCACAGAGCCGATAGTACCACCTGCACCCCATTTATTCTACTCCTCTACAAGTCAAAACCACTACTCTGAAGTCTCTATCGAACAGCTTCTCTCCTCATCATATCAAACCTCTGAAAGAGACTTTGGTGCGGAGCTGATGGACCAGGAGTCCACAGAGGCTGAGGACTCTCAGTGTAGAAGTTCCAAGGCCAAAGTAGGCCGCAAGGAAAAGGAAATAACTCGGCTGCTGACCCTGTTTCAGCCAGCGAAAGCTCCCAAAGGGAAGGTGAAGAAGGAGTACCTGAGAGTGCTGGTCATGCGGGGGTTCAAACGGGCGCTCAGAGACGTCATGGACAAAGTCACGCCTCGCAAGAAAGTGCACGGCTTCGACCCAGGAGACCGAATAGCCAGCAGGAAATGGGGCGATTTCCGCACGTTTGTGAGGAGAAACAACTCCCTGGAGGCTTTGGCTCCTACGGAAAATGGCCCTGGCACTGAAGGAAAGGCGAAAAAGCGGTCTTCAGCGGGCCAGGCCGAGTCCAAGACTTTCAATGACAAGTTCTGCCGGGTCTTTTTCACGGATTCCGTAGTGCGGACAGCCTTCCGGCTCTACCTTAACGTCGTTTTCAGCCATGAGGACTTAGAAGACTTGAGTCATCGCTTCAAATTCGCAGCAACAGGCGCAAATGAAGAGGAGAAACTGGAGAGTTGGAGACGTCTGAAGGCCTATTTGTACCGGGGCATGTTCAAGGAACTCAAACTGCCAGATGACTGGGCGGAAGATAGTTAAGTCCTAGGGCAAACGGGAGGATGGATTAAGGTGTGGAGGGGAAAGAAAGGCTATAGCTCTATTTGCGAGAAGATCAGACCTTTGGTCTACTGGGAACTGACGAAAGTTCGTTTAGGATGTAGAAACAATGCAGCTGCCATGTTTCCATGTCTCCCTACAGAATCCCAGCAATATGGCTTCTAGAGCCGAATAAGCATTTATATGTTTGGACAGGAGAGGGTGCTAGTCGAACATTGAACATTACAAAGTGGGGAGAAGAGTGGAGAATGCGTAAGGAAGGGCTAAGCAAAGGCTTGTATAGAGTCGCTACAGCAGTTCCAGCTTTCTGCGCACTGCACGGAGGGATTTGAGTGCCTACTGCTGGACATGCCTGTGCAGGGTGTCTGTACCACTGGAGCATTGGTACCTTAGTAATAGATGCAGAGCTATGTTAGTAGGGCTAGCGCTCAAAGGCGAGACTGGACCAGAACCACAGCAGAATGTCCTTCACCAAGTTGCTGATTAGGTCCTCCCGCTCCCCAGGCAGGCAACTCTTGTTCTTCTGCACCAGCTTCATTTCCACCTGCATCGTATCCGGCTGCACTGTCAAATACGCAAACTGGCTCTTCGACTTAAACAGCAACAAATGCGTCAAATCGCCATTTTCCAACAGTCGATAGTGATTTGTGTACTTCTCCTTCAGGTAATCCAGAAAACTACGGTCAAAGGCTCTGAGCGCCGTCAACTCCCCAATCCTCGGGTCAATGTCTTCCAACCTCCTCACTTCCGACTGCCGCAGTAAGCTCTGCAGGTCTCCAAAGCCAAACTGCGAATTGCCAGAGTGGTCGTGCAGTCTGCCGTACAGCTGGTCTCTGTGGAAGTCCTCCCTCACTTTTCGCATATGCGCCGCTATCATTTTCTCAGTGGAAATCTTTAGTTCTTTGAAGGACTCGTAAGGACGGCTCTTGCGGGTGGGGTCGGAGTTGAGGATGTAGTAGCGGATGCGGATTTTGTTGGCGGTTTCCACGTTATCCAGGAGGATAGGAGGACGGAGACGCTTGTTGGAGGAAGGTTCGCTCACTCGCTGGTACAGGAAGGCTCGCTGAATTGCCAGTTTACTCTTTTCTGTGTCTTTGCCTTTGCCTGGGTGCGTCTCGAGATCAACCACTTCATAGACAACCATGTCTTGGATGAGGTTAGACTCGAAGGTTTTGAGGCTGTACTGGTCACAGTAGTGCACGAGGTACAGGAACAGCTCCATTTCCGTCCCTCCAGTGATAGCGCCCAGGTCAATCGTAGCGATTCCTCGGTACAGCCAGGCGCCACTGCCAGGAGGCGCCTTCTTGTACCGCTTCATGATGTTATCAAAGGCGTTGGTGATGTCAATGGCAGGGAACTCGCGTGGGTTGGCCAAGTACTGGAAGGCCAAGCGAATTTGGTACTCATATAAAAAGGAAAAGGTCTTCAATTGGCCTTTGATTCGGTTGAGTTCTCTTTTGAGTGCTTCTGTAGGAGCCAAGTCGCCTCGACAGCCCTCAGTGACGACCCTGCTGAAATGCTCCAAGCAGCAGCATGTCACTGTCAACTCGAAGTTTTCAAACAGGAACTCCGTCACTATCAGCGTTTCGTCCATTATTTTCCTCAGCACGGACTGATGGGTTATCTTCATTTCCGCGTCAAACGCACTCAAACTGCCTTTTTCCTTCAAGTCCTGTCCAGAACTGCCGTAGCTGCCAGCGTCAGTGGTGGACACCTTCCGAATGCGAGGCGCGGCTTCCTTCAGCTTCGTGATGTACTCGAAACCGTTCATATTCCTGCGGAACTTCTCTGCATACGCATCCACCAGTTTGTTGATGAGCAGTTTGAGCTTCCTTTCCTCGCCTTTCCGATTGCGCAGCGGCTTGAGATGAGCGAGTAGCTGCACTTTGCTCTTGTCGATGGTGGAAATGAAGGAGTATTCCTTCATCAGTTTCTCGGTTTCTCGGAACTCGGAGTTGCGGTAGAGGGAAGCGGGCTCGGTAATTCGCTCTCCGCTCAGTAAGTAGCGGTCTGCGGCCACCCCCCACTTCTTTAACACCCACATCAGGAAGTGCCGGCTCTGCATCAGCTTCCGCCTGGCTTGCGCTAGGCGCTGGAAGTGACTTGTGTGCTTTTTCACTGGGTCCGAGGTAGACAAGATATCCTTGTCGTGCTTTATCAACGGGTACATCCCCTGAATACGGTACTTCAGCAAGTTCTCCTCAGACGGAGAGTCAATCCCGACAGTGTCCACAGAGGGAAATTTGGTAAATCCCACTCCCTTATCCTCTAGCATGAGGAAGGCCTTTGGTAGGTTCTGCAGGAAGAAGTCCTCGAGGACTTGACTACCAATAGGCGCTGACACACTCGCAGTGTCTACAAAGCTGAGGCCGAGCTTCTGCATCAGGGCAAATCGCATTTGCTCTGAGCCTTTATGGAGGCCTGCAATGGTCTGCTCTATGTGCTGCAGGATGCTTTGTGCAATTGAGCGGTTCAAGTTATATATGAGTGCTTGGATGTGTGAGTTAGTGAGAGTGATGCTGAGGTAAGAAGTCCGGGGAATGACTCGCAGGCCTAGTATGTCTTCGTCTGGGTAGAACTTGCTGTCGTCGCTCTGTCCTGCTTTCCCCTCCCTTGCTACAATGCGCGCAATTGCCTCCGGCCCCATCAGTATGCGGAAGAGCACTTGTCTGCCGACCACCTTCTCTCCAGGACACACAGCACTCCAGACCCTCTTTACCTCCTCAATCGAGCTAGCAGTGCTGAAAGCCTCACTGCCTACTTGGAGAGTGTACACGATTGGCAGACTGCCTGAGGAGGCCTCTGTCACAATCTCGCATAAGCGAATAGCCAGAGTGAGGAGTTGCACCTGCACACAGAAGTGCCGCACTGAGGGACACTCGCTAATGTGCTGAGCCTTCAGAATCAACTGGGTAGCCCGGGAGTAGATGTCTTCCAAAGTGCAGTCTGGAGGCGGTTTCATGTTCCCGTAGAGGCCGAAGAGGAGCTCGAGACAGTACTCCATGAAGCTTTGGCGGATACAGCCGTGGACATGTTCAGTGAATAGAGCCTCATTGAGAGGACCTTTGCGGTGTATCTTGACTTCCAGGTAAAAGCCTGGGTCTGTGTTTTGAGGCAGAGCTGTGGGGGTGACTTGGTCCAGGTCAGCCAAGAGATACTTCAGTCCCAACGGCTCCTCTGTGGTGTAAATTCGGTTCCGACTTCCCTCTGTAGGAATATTGAATGCGTCTACAGGGTAGGAGCAACTCCCATCGAAATAGGTGATTTCCATGTAGATCAGCGCCAGTGCTTTCCCGAAAATGCCTCCCTGGTACACACACCCCGACCCCCCACTGCTCAGCAGCTTCCCAGGGAACTTCGCCTGTGGCCTTTGCATGGACGAGTCCAGGATATTAAGGAAGTTGTACAGTAAACAAGCACTTGAGGAGTGGTGTCTCAGCCTCCCCTCCACTTCCTCCAACTCCGGGTGGGGAGAATCCTTGATCTTCACATGTGTTAGGAACCGAGATAGACTCTGCTTGACATAGCGAAGCAGAGCGAATCTGTCCGCTAGTACATCCGGCAGCAAGTAGCACATGTTGATGCACTGCGAATTCCCTCTAATGAACTCCACGTCGTTGAAAGTCATCACCAGTTTCTGGTTCTTCACCAGTGAGTCCGCCAACTTGACCAGAGACAGCTGAAACAACTGCTCATCTGTGTTTTTCCTTAGGATGTCGATGAAGCTTTGCTGCAGAGAGTCGATCCCGAACACTTCCAACTTGACTAGACGCATCATGCTTTTCAGCACAGGGTCTCCCTTGCCATGGATGGAGTTGCGCTGTTTGAAGTTGGGGTTGCTGCTTTCTATGAAGCGGAATAGAAACACCAGTGAATTCCTTTGAAACATAAACAGTCGTTTCCGGTTATTTATCTCGAACGGCGATATGGAAAACCGCCGCAGCAGCTGATTCGTAGCTTCGTCAGGTGAAAGTCTGTCCGACACTTGGAAAACGTGCAAATACTTGAGGTCTGGCTTGTAGACCTCCGCCTGAGGAGGCAAGTCTTTGACTGCACTGGTCGGCTTTCTCTCAGTGCGCCTAGATTTCACCCAGTCCCTCCCTCGTTCACTCCCTGGACTGCGGGCAGACGAGGGGTCTTCGGGACGCTGGCTTTCTTCCTCTTGGAAAAGCAGAGGAGAGCATCTGCCGGTTTCTGTCAGCTGCTTGAGGAGTAGTCTCTGAGCCACTCGCTTTTCCAACAGATGTATCAGCCCTGTGAGTTCCCGCTCCACCAGGTCTTTGCTGAGAATGGAGTGAACTAGGTGTGTGGGCAAGTGGTAGGAAATGTCAATTGAGCACCCGTCATTTACCTGCAAAAGGAGCCAAAAAGGCACTTCGAAGGGCTCCTCATATACTAGGATTTCCTCGCAATCCACCAAGCAGAGGCCGCTTTCCAGGTCCTGTTGCGAGTAAAAGTTAGTGAAATGAGCCGAACTCACAGCGAAAAATGTGTGTTCGAATTGCCGGACATTTATGACGTGGCCGTTCGCCAGTTCCCACTCGATCGCCTCTGTCTGCACCTTGTCCTGCAGCAGGAACTTCAGGTTAAAGTGAAGTCTGCAGAGGGATTCGGAGGATAAACGCTGCATATTGGCGACTACTCTGTCCAGTTTAGCGGCAGTTATGGGTAAAGAGAGACGGAGCAGCTCCAAAGTGCGTTCAGCGAGGCTGCTTTGAATGCCACTCGTTACTTCGGTGGTGATTTGCTCGGATGTCTTGGACAGAGTGTCGTGTTGAGCGGAATTCAGCTGGAAAAGCTGCGCCATTGCAGCGTCAAAGAAGCCGGTGCAGGGCAAATAGTGAAATTTCACCTCGAAACTGCTCTGAAGCAGGTAACTCGACAGACTTCTGGTCTCCCCCAGTGTCAAAAAGAGTATTTCCCCAGGCACAGTTACATAATAACTCTGCAATCCTGGCATTTGGCTGAAGTACTTCCCTATCAGCCCCTCAAACTCCTGATCCACGGACTGAAACTGCTCCCCTGCAAAGACTACAGCCTGCGCGACCAAACTGCGGGCTAAGTCCTGCTCCGTAGTCCAGTCCGGCACCAGTATCGCCCGCATATCTGCTATGTCAATGACCTGTCGAATGCAGCGACACTTGGCTAGGAGTCCCAGCACGTCCTGAGGGTTGAGGTCACTGTTGTGGCTTTGCAGGGAGTCTGCGAGAGCGTGAGCGATGGATAGGTCGAGGACCTTGTCTAAAAGGGAGATAGCGCTGGTGAGAAGAGACTTGGAGGACTCGTTGGACTCCACGTAAACCATCGTCTGCACTCCGAAGAAGGAAAAGGAGGGCTGAATTGTGCACTCTGGGAACAGATTTAGCAGTTTGCAGTGGTAGTACTCCACTACGATTTTCTTGTCCCTCAGAACAGCCAGGGCCAATGGGAGTCTCCAGGCGAAAAGCTCGTGTTCGCCGATATAGCGAAAGTAGACTTCTCGAGACTGAATGGACAGCCAGTGGTCTGCGACTGCTCGGAACTGGACCTGCATTTCTGCGACTAGGACGGAAGCGTTGGCGCTGGCTTCGCTGCCCTCGAGACTACTGCACAGGTAGGCTTCCTTTGTCTCTGGGTCGAAGTTGTCCAGCAGGTTCTCAACGGAGATTTCTTGCTTGGTGTCGTTTTCTGGCTCGTAGTTGGTGTAAATACCGTATAAATTCGCATAGAAATCGACCTTTAGGTTCTCATATGTATCCGGAGACCCACTAGCTCCCGACAGGTAGCAATACAAGTCATCAGTTTCCGCCAGGGTGCGACTCTCCAGGTGTAGTTCCTCAGAAACTGTCCCGATTTTCCTCTCTATGCATTTGAGCAGGACAGAGTGGAAAGCCTTCACAGTCTCCTCCACATGTGCATCGATTTTTGTTATATACTCAATTAGCATTTTAAAAGCTTCCTGCTCATTACAGCCCTCGAAAAAACCTTCATTCGGCTCCATGTAAATCGCCGTATGCAGGTCCGATTTATTGAGAAAAGCCAAATATTGCAGCATACTCTTCGGAGAGACACTCTTGCAGTGGTGAATACAGCTCTGTAACTGCACATTCTTCACAAACTGCCACTTCGTGCCCTCCGACTCTCCAATGTAGTAGAACTCCTCGCGGACTCGCGACCTGCAGATCAGCTCCAAAGCCACCATTGCTTGGCTTGTGGACGTGAATTGGCGGATGCAGGTGTAGCTGAGGAGGTAGGTTTTGACGACGTCGGGAGGCGGACGGTAGTTGAACAGGGAGAGTTGCCGGGACTGTCTGCGCTTGTCGCTGAAGATCGGCTCTGTAAGCAGCTTCGTGAGAGGCCGGGGGAAGACCACTAATTGGCGGTTCTGCTTGAAAGAAGTGCGAATTTGGTTCTTTGTCGCTTGCTGCATTGACGAAGGAGTGTTGAAGAAAGCAATGTGGACAACTGCGACATTTCGACCGTCCCACTGGACCTTGACGAGTGCGAATCCTTGGTCGTACTCGGGCAGTATCTTTGCATAGCAAGATTCCTTGTTATCTGTGGCGTCTGCCCACCTATCCAGTGTCGCTTCAAGCGCCATTTTCCCTTCACTCATCATTTTCTGAGACTTCGTCCTTGCGGTGACCACATACATTTGGACGAGAGTGAGCCAGCGGTGCAGCTTGGCTATGCTGATGGAGGAGAAGGAGTTGCAGAGTTGCTGAGTGTTCTTCTCTGCCAAAGCGGCTTCGATGTTCCCTGCGAATTGCTCCGTTTCCTTCATGCCTTCGAGAAACCAGTGGAGCTTCGAGGCTTCCTTTGGAAGGCGCTTGCGGTCTGGAGGGTGGTGGACTCCTTCTTGCATGTCTGCGACTAGGGAATGAGGACACAGGACTGTAATTGTCACTTTCTGCTTGCGAGCTTCCAAAGCGACGACTGCCAATTTAATCGTAATTTCCAGATTCCACCGCTTTTCCATAGTCATACTTCCGAGTTTGAATTGAACGGTTTCGAACCCTTCGGTAATCCTGCACCGCAAGTAAGTGCCCTGTGAACACAGCACTTCATAAGTCTCTCCCACTATTTCACCTCTGCTTTCCTTGCTTTCGCCCCTGGGCGAGTGCAGTTGCAGACTGCGGGATAAGGACCGACTAATGACTCCTTCTGCCTAGTTCTTACTGAGATGTTGCGGTGTGGTGTAGACCCCATGTGTCGTTTCAGTGATAAAGCGCAGCAGAGCAGAGTTCCGCGTGCAGCCGAAGGTAGGCGGCCTGCGGAGGTGTCCGTTTGGACAGGTGCCTATGTCCACTACATTGAGAGATATGTCTGCTCTGTGCATTTGCATCAGTAAATCGTCATATCCGCCGAGGTCTAGACTAGCAGATACGCCGTCTGTGACCAAAATAAGGACAGGGACGCAGGATTCAGGCATCAAACTGAGGGAGTAAAAGCAGACTTTGAGCATGGAGTTGAGGTCGCAGGAGGGCTTTTGGCTCAAACCCTGCGTAGCACCGCCAAAGTGCAAATCCAGCATTCCCATTATCTCATCCACGTCTTGATGACATGTCAGGTGGTATGACTGCACCACCATTTGAATGGGACAGGCTGTCGAGTAGAGCAGACCCACGCCTACGTACAGTTCCGACCCTTTCCCTTTCTCACTCAGCAATGTCTGCTTTGACATTACCTGCAGTAGACTGTGCACCACTTCAGCTACCTTCCCAGCCAGCACTCCGTCCTTCTCATCCAGCAGACAAAACACACTCTGACTCATGTCCACAGCTATCAGCACACGTTGGTGTGTGTAGTGGAAGTGCACCAAAGTCTGCTCTGTGAGGACACACCCCAATTCATCAGTTGACAAGTACTCGTCACTGGAGATAGGACAGCTGTCGAGGTTGGCATAGCACCACCACACTCGTTCATGCAGGGAGAAGTGACTACAGTCCGTGATAGTCACAGTCGCTGCGGCCATTATAGGCGCTAGTTAAGACTCAGGCTTTCGGCTTGCCCGGAGAGTCGAGGGATTCCAGTCTGGACAGGACACTGGCGGCTGGACTGGACTTGAAGAGGGTTTTCAGCTCGAGAAGCCGACTTTCGACCGTTTGTTGGAAGTTCTCGAACCCTTCTTTACTGATAAGCCGGGCTTCAAGTGCGTTTATTTGCGCAGACAGCTGGGCGAGTCTGGTCTCAGTGGACACTGATCTGAGCTGAGACGACTCTCGTGTGCATGTTTGAATGAACACCGGCTCCCGCTGCACTGCTCTTCTCCAAGCCATCATACCCTCGAACTGGTACACAAAGCCCGCCTTCGCCATCACATCCGCACCCGCTGCCTCGGGCTGGAACTCCGCATAGGCATCTCCCAAAATAGAAATGAGCAAGTTGAGCAGCCAAACTACGTTCACTAGACAAGCAGCGAGGAACACTGCCCACACCAAGCCTCCGGCTTCAGTCATGTCGAATCCGCCCATATCGAGTTGGGCGGAGACGGACCAAGACTGGGTGAAAGTGGGGATAGCGGCTGGGTCTGCGATGGCGAAGAGTAGGCCGAATGAGAGAGTGGAGTAGATCAGTATGAAGATGAAGCTGAGGGTCTTTAGACATACAGTGTATATCATTCGCACGAAAAAACGAGTGGGGGCGAAGGTTTGGAACGTCGTTAGTCCCCTGATGAGACATAGAAGGACTGTAAGGAAAGTCAGCCAAGTCCTTTCGCTGGTAAGCACCCAGGCGTAGGCCAATCCGCTCCTTATCAAGTCCGAATAAGTCCCGAAATTCTGCCGAAGTTGCCGAAAAGATGTCACGAATTGACCTATTGCTTGCAGCAAAAACAGAGTATTGAAGGCTAGGAAAGCTGCATCCAACTTGTCACTTTCCGTATATCGAAAAATGCGCAGAAGCATCAGAATCAAATACATCCAATAGCAAACAGTGACGAACAGCACTACAGGCCACAACTTATTCCACTTCATATCCACCACTGTTTTAATGTAGTCGTTATTGAGGACTTCCATAACAGACACGTCGAAAACGAGCACTTTGAGGAAGGAAAGACTGGCTGAGGAGCCTAACTCCGCATGCACAGGGATGGGACATATAAGGAACTCCACAGCTTCTTGACTTGTGGAAGGCAAGGAAAGCCGGGCTTTGCTGAATTTCGCAATCCACAAAGTCTCCGAAACGACCGAACAGGGCAACGAAACGCCATTAGACAGAGTGGACGAAACCACGATTTCCTCAGGCTTCGGTCGCATAAGAACGCACAGAAAGCCGGGCAGCACTACAGAGCCGAAGCGGAGAAGGGACTGCAGGTCGTCCTTGATGTGGAACAGAGCTGTGAGGAGGTCAGTTCCTGGAGAAGTGTTCAGGTCAACTAGTGCTTGTAGGAGGCAGTCTAAGCACTTTCGGGCATTGCGCTCGATACATAGTGCGAGTGGAGTTCCGTAGTAGCTTTGGACCACTGCAGCGCCGTCCTTCAAAGCCTGTGCGAGCACAGCTGGTTGGTTCCTGTACACTAAGATGTGCAAGACATTCACGTGAAAAGGCAGAAGCAGCTTTTGTGCCAAGACAGAGTCGTATTTCCCGGTGAGTGCCAGGTCACTAAATCGCTTCATTACTACACAGTGTCTGTCCAGATTTTCCTCAAATACTGTCGTTTTGGCGATGTCTGGGACTACTAAAGCACTGGAAGTCACTAAAGAACTAACATTGAAATTCCAAGCGTTGAATAGAAGCAGGGATGTGGGCTTTTGGTAGTCTATTCGGTTCCTAGTCCATCCAGGGAAGAAACTGGCAGCAGGCCCTTCAGGGGCTTTCCGAAGGTAGTCACGAAGGCCCATGTCTATTCGCCATATAGGCACACCCACCTTCAAATTCCATATACTCAGCATATCAAAATCAGCTGCACTCGCGTCAAATCCATAAGTAGCGAACAGCCCACTATCTCGATCTATCAGTAGCATTGAAGTACTGGGCAGCTGGATTAGGGGGGTAAGTGTGGGCAGACTCATAATCAAAATCCCGGAGGCGCCCAGTCCTGCACACATTTGGCCTGCATTGAAGACTTGAAGTTGGTCGAAGCCAGGATTGGACTCAGTCTGCAGGGTCAGCACTGACTCGCTCCAGAGGTAGTGACAGGTTTTGGTCTTGGAAAAGGCGAGGAAACTGTCGTCTGGCAGTCTGGTCGCATTTTCAAGGCTCCAAGACTGCCTAAGGACGGTGGCTTCGGGACTGATTATGACTACTTCGGTTTTGTTGAAGAGGAATAAAGTGCCGGTGGATGTGAAGCGAGGACGAGACTGACCACTAAAGCTCCCAGGAACCTCGCATTTCAGCTGCATTGTCTGTAGATCCCAGAGCTGAACGGCTGTCTTCTGCAGCAGTAAAAGAGTGCTGTCATTCTTGCTGAAAGCATGCATAATGAAAGGCGCTTCCGCCTTAATAGTGATTTGATAGCCGTCCGAAATGCGAGCCAACACTATAGAGTTCTTTTTTTCCCAGCATCGGAAGAGGACATAAGAGAGGTGCTTGCTGGTAGTGAGGGAATCCAGGGCAGAGTCCTGCTTGCCAAGCACGACTTCACCCTTTTCATTCACTAACTGCAGAAACCGCCAAAACAAGCACTCCCCCGAGGTCCGATACCGAGTATTCCCAGTGAGTGAATGCATAAACTGGGCTTCCGTCCCCACCACAGTAACCACCTCCACACTAGTCTTCCCTACCAGTCCGACATAGCTGCCCAGCATACTCAGACAGCAGTCCTCATAGTCCAGGCCTAAATCCACCTCGATCAAAGGCCACTTCTTCATTACTTCCTGAGTCTTGCTGGCGCCTGGGGGAGTTAAAGCCACGAGACAGTTGCCGGAGTCAAACACGAAGCAGCCTCTTTTGTTGGCGGCTGCGTAGGCTTCCCACTTCTCGTCGTCTTTCTCGTAGCGATGCACGAGGCGGTATATTTTGCTTACGACATTTCCAGATAGACGAATAATGAGTCTGGAATTGAGCAAAATGAAGTCGGAGGTGACCATCCAGTGCTTATTCCAAGTCTGATGCCACTTGTCTGCGAGACTGGACTCACTGAATACATTGAGAGGGAGGATGATGCGTGTTCCCTGTGGGAAAATGGTGGGCAGAACAGTGGTACTTTGAAAGGAAAGGCAGTACAGAAGTGTGCAAGTCTCATGGTCCCAGAGAGCTATGCACTTGGACAGGAAGATAGCAGCGAGCCAGGTAGTGGTATTGTTGGTTTTAATATCAACCACAGGACTGAGATCAGGGGCTGAGAGCAGCGGCAGCACTGCTACCAGTCCGAACTTGCAGGGCTGGTAGTTCTCTATCTTAAACAGCATGACAGCCCCGTCCTGACAGCCAGCCACTATAAGGTCCTTCTTCACATTGCACATAGTCACTACCACTGCCCTGCCACAGTCCTCTCGATGCTCCACTTGACTTTCTTCCAAGCTCCAACTCACCACTTCAGTCCCTACAGCCAGCAGTAAAGAGGAGTAACTGATGCCGTCCAGTGCGGCTATCGGCACTTGCATCGGGTCTATTAACGTCGCAGCAGGGGGCAGGATAAGCAGCACTTTCCCGCTTTTCAGTCCTACAGCGAATCCATCAGTGATGGGGGCGATTTTGGTAGGCGGGTCGTCTGGCGGCAGTGGGAAGGAGAAGCGGTTCTTGCGGAGTTGGCTTTGCATGTACAGGTCGAAAGGAACGGAGTCCGCCAAAGAGCGTAGGTGGTTGATGAGAGGCTCGAGGCTGGACAGGGGGAACACATCGGCAGAGGACAGACATTTCGAAGCGTCGATCTCGGGAGTTGTGGTTTGGTCCATTCTCAGGGAAAGTGTGAAATGGAGTTACTATCGCTACTACTCGTCTAAGGCTTCGCCATGAGGGTTAGGAACTTGATAAGGCTTGGAAGAGGAACAAAGGGCTTGAATTTGCTTGAGGGTCGCTCTTTGTTCCAAAAAGCGACTCTCAATAGTCTCCTGGAAAAGCCGAAATTCCTGCAAATTGATCAACTTCCCCTCCAGAGCTGCAATCTGAGTGGACATTTGGGCCAGTTTGACTTCTATGGGAATTGCAACCTCACTAGTCGACTCCCTCATCCAAGTCTGCAAACACTGTTCTGGAACCACTGCATTTCGTCTCCACACCATCATCGTTTCATACTGATACACCAGTTCCGCCTTCGCCAACACATCCGCACCTTCAGACTCAGGGCGGAACTCCTCATAGGCCTGACCTAGGATAGACACCAGCAGGTTGAGCAGCCAAACTACATTGACTAGACAAGCAGCGAGGAACACCGCCCAGACCAGTCCTCCTGCGTCTGTCAGGTCGAAGGCGCCCATGTCCAGTTGTGAGGAGACGGACCAAGACTTCGGGAAAGTGGAGATGGAGGCTGGGTCGGCTGCAGCGAACAGCAGGCCGAAGGCGAAAGTCGAGTAGATGAAGATGAATATGAAATTGACTGTTTTCAGACAGACTACATATATCATTCGCACGAAGAAACGAGTGCGGTCGAAGGTTTGGAAAGTAGTGAGGCCTCTGAGGAGACACAGTAGGACTGTTAGGAAAGCCAGCCAAATGGCTGGGTCTGCAAACACCCAGGCGTACACAAACCCACACCGCAGCAAATCTGCGTAGTTCCACTTCTCACGCAAGTACTGGCAGGGAGCAGCCTTCCACTCATACAGTTCAAACGCCAGGAAGAAGGAGTTCAAAGCCACCAAGGCACTATCCACCCGACCAGTGTTTCCATAGTGGAACAGCTTCAGCAGCATCAGAAGGAGAAACGCCCAATAGCAAAGGGTGAAAAAGAGCACTACGAACCACAGTTTGTTCCACTTCATGTCCACCACTGACCTCACGAAGTGGTTATTTAGGACATCCAAAGTGGACCCACTGGACACTAGCAAGTGCAGAAAGTGCAGACTCGCCCTAGTTCCCAACTCTGCATGGATAGTCACAGGACACACTAAATAGGTCACAGCTTCTTGTTTACTGGTCGAAAGCACTGAGGAAGGTTCAGAGAACTGGGCAGTCCATAGACTGGGCGCTGCTAGGGAACAGGGAATTCGGGTCATTGAAGAGTTTATGACCATTTCTTCGGGCTTTGGACGCATTAGGATATGCAGAAAGCCGGGAAGCTGGGAAGAGCCGAAGCGAATTAGACCGGAAATGTCGTCTTTCATATGGTAGAGGGCTGCAAGGAGGTCGTTAGGTCTATGGCTCTGTTCAATTAGCGAATTAAGCAGAATATCCAGGCATTTCTTCGTGTTTTGCTCCATGCACAGAGCAATAGAGGTCCCAAATACACTTTTTACGACACTTGCCCCGTCATTTAGGGCCTGCACAAGCACTAAAGGTTGATTTCTATACACAGCTATATGAAGCACGTTAATATTAAACGGAATCACCACTTTTCCAGCCAAAGCAGAGTCATATTTCCCCAAACTCACTAGATCGCAGAGAGATTTCAGCAAAACAATGTGATTTCCCAGCTTTTCCTCGAATATTGACATATTAGCAGCCTCAGGAACGCCTTTACAGCCCTCTGCACTGAAGCAGGACAGGTCAAAACCCCAATTTCTGTATAATCTCACGTAATCGGGCCTATGGTAGGTGATTTTCTGCTTGAGCCAAGGCTCGAAAGCTGCAGATTTTGCGGTTTTGGAGGGATTTTTCATATATTCCTGCAGTCCTACGTCAATTTTCCACAGGGGAATGCCGTATACCAAGTCCCAGATGCGTACACTTTCACTGTTGCAGTCGAATGTGGCGAAAAAGGCGGAATCTCTGTGAATTAACAACTGGACGGAGGCAGGGAACTGCAGTAACTGCTGAAAGCCAGGCACATTCAGTACTACTGTGCCTGTAGCGTTCGTGCCTGCACACATAGCACCGCAATTGAACACTTTCAGTGAGTTGAAACCGATATTGGCTTCACTGCTAGACGTCATTTCCTGATTGGTCCAGACGAAGTGAGCGATTTTGACCCGGGAATAGGCCAGAAAGGCCTCCAAAGCCCCAGGCAATCGGACCACTTTCTCGTTATTCCACGGACGATATTGGGTTTCTCCATAGTCACTGATAACTATCAGTTGCAGCCCATTGAACACAAATAAAGTCCTGCTTTCTGTATATAGCAGTTTCGTACTAGCGTCAAACTTCCCAGACACTGCCAGCACTTTGGAGAAGTGGCTGAGGTCCCACAGACTCAGAGCCAAGCTTTCCAGTAGCGCAAAGACTGCATTGTCCTTGCTAAAGCAGTGACCAAGGTACTGGGTCTCCACCGCTATGGCCTGCTCTTGCTGGTCTGAGGTGCGAATCACGCTTATTCGCTTGTTTTTGTTGTTCGTGTAGTCCACCACTACATAGGACCCGTCTTTGTTAACATGCGGCTTTTCCTTTGCCTTGCCGTGAGTCGCTAATACCCGCTTTCCATCACTGGAAAACAGCTTCCGAAACCGCCAATGCACACAGCCAGCGGAATTCCTATACCTAAAGGTCCCTTGCAATGAGTGTAGAAAGTGACTTTCCACCCCTGTAAGTCCCACTACCTCCACACTACTTTCTGTGACTAGACCTAGGTACGTGCCCAGCTCACTCACGCAGAAGTCCGAGTAGGCGATGTTCAGGTCTATTTCAATTTGTGGCCATTTCTTGCTGCCATGAGGAGTTTTGACAGTATTTGGCTGCAGAAAGGTGAGAAGTGTATCGTTGAAATCCAGCGTGAAGCAGCCTTTCTTGCGGCAAGATGTGAAAACGGCCCATTTCTTGTCATCCGGAGCGTAATTTCTGCTGAGTCCATAGAGCCCATTGACAGTGCTTCCATTAATTCTGATAACAGTGCCCGAACTGAGGAGTATTTTGTTGGTGTGCACTTCCCACTTCTTAGCACTCCACAGACACGCAGGGATCACCACAGCCTGTCCCTGGGGCAAAGCCGCAGGCAGCACATTAGTGCCAGTGAAGCAGAAGTCGTACAGCAAGGCGCAGGTCTCGTGATCCCAGATAGCCACTGACTTGCAGGCATATAGACAGGCTAGCCACGTTGTAGAGTTGTGCGTTCGCATACTCAGTACCTTTTTAGCCTCTAAGGTGGTGAGATGTTCCAAAGTGCAGGTCAAATTGAGGGTGAATTGGTCGTAGTCTTCGATGTGGTAGAGCTGAACTGAGCCGTTTTCACACCCTACAGCCACTATGTCTTTTTTGGAATTAGCCATTAAGGCGGAAATAGCAGTGTTGCAGTCCACTTTCTTGGTAACTTTCCTTTGCAGAATAGACCACACCACTATCTCCCTTTCCGTGCTGACCAAATAGAACCTTGCTGAAATCTCTGTCAGGCCTGTTATCGGTCCGGCTTCTATCTCTAATATTTCACAGGCCGGAGGCTGGATTCGAAACAATTTGCCGCTTTCCAAGCTGATCAAAAACCCTTCTCGTATAGGGACGATTCGAGTGGCCTTGTCAGGAAGGGGGAAGGAGAGACGGTTTTTGAGAAGCTTATTTTGGATATGCTGGTCGAAGGCCTGGCTATCTGATAGGGAGTGAATGTAGCTGAGAAGGGGGTCGAGAGAGCTTCCTGGGCGCACTTCTGCTGAAACGAAGGTGGCTAATGTGACTTCCAAGCCTGACACTTCCGTCATTTTATCTAACTGTCGTGTGCACAGAGTTCCTTTGGCCTGGTGAATGCAGAGCCTGGGAGGAGCTTGCGTCCTAATAGTTATTAGGAAAATGAGTGCCCAGCCTGTAACCAAACCGACCTTCCGTAAGAAAGTGGTGCTGCCCAGTGACAAGGACGAAACCAAGGTCCGGATCCCTCCTCGTCCTATGCCCAATTATCAGAAAAGTGACGCGGTGATCAAACTCAACGCGGCTGCACTGCGCCGGGAAGAAGCGACGCGCAGGCAGAAGGAAGGCGAACAGGCCGCCAAGCTCCGCGACTTCATGATCAACATGCGGGACGAAAGCGAGTTCGAGCAGTGGAAAGCAGACATGGGGAAAAAGGACGAAATCCAGCGAATGGAACAGATACAGATGCGGAAGATCGAGATGGAGCTGACACGCGAGGAGGCTATGGAGGCCATGAGGATTAAAGCCAGGGAAAACCACCTGGTCGCTGCCAAGTTGAAGGAAGAGTCCAAGGAACAGCTGGAAGAGAAGGAAAAAAAACTGCAAGTGGAGTTGGAGGAGCGCAAGAAGGCAGTGATAACAATAGTGGAAGGCCGGGCCAACATCACCGCAGAGAAGGGCAGAGTGGTGGAGCGCAACAAGCAGATCAAGGAGGAGCTGCAGCGGGAAATCCAGGAGGCCATTGCCAGGCGCAAGGAGGAAGATGCCGTTGAGAAGGCCAAAAGAGACGAGTTGATTCGGCAAATTCGGGAAATCGAGCGACAGCCCATGTCCCGCACCAAAGGCTACGACCCTACTGAGGTGATGGGCTTCGGTCTGCTCGAGGAGATGTCTTTGGCGCAGCTGAAGGAGCGTCTGGACCAGCGGAAGCTGGAAATGGAGGACGAAATCAAGCGCAGGCGAGAGGAAAACGTCGCTACGAAGGAGAAAAAGGCCGCAGAACTGCAGGAAATGGCTGGCAGACTGGCCGCTCACCGAGAAAAGGAAGCCAACTCCAGTGAACAGCGAAGGCAAAAGAAGAGGGAAATGGAGGAAGAGAAGAAACACCAAGAAATGGAAATCCGCGACAAAGGCAGACTGGAAGTGTACGAGAAAATCAAGGAAAAGAAGAAGAAGAAGCTGGGCGAACAGCGGAAACTGGAGAAAGAACTGAAGGAAATCCAGCTCAGGCGGCAGTACATGAATGCCAACCGAGCACTTGTGGAGGAAAAGGCGTGGAAGGAGCAGGAAAAAGGCCTGGAGCGCGAGGCTCGAGAGCGCCAGGACAACCAACTAATGGAGCAAGAGCGAATTGAACGCATCAAACTGGCGGAAACGCAACTGCGGGCCAAGGCTGCGCAGACCTTGGTGCAGACCACAACTGCCGTTTTGGACGAATTCGCTCAAAGAGAACAAACCGCTCATGAGGAAAATGAACTGCTGCAAAGGATGGAGAGGCAGGAGAAGCTGGGCAAACACGCCAAGCAGAAGGAATATGAAGAAGCGCATACCCTGCATATGGAGGAACGCAATACCTACGCTACTAAGATTAACACGGCCAGCCTGACGTCTGCCAAGGCCGCGCAGAGTGAGTAGTCCTAGCTATCTTTCTGCAGACAGAGGTTATTAGCATCACTTTGGAGTGACTTTGAGGATTTTGCCTTGCTTCCACACGTCTCTCGACACTGTGCCGCTAACTGTAGTAGTGATCCCCTCCCCATGCTTCTTGCCCTGCTCCCAGCCGCCCTCGTACTTCTTGCCATCCTTCCACTCCAGCACTCCGTACCCGTGCATCACTCCAGTGCTCCACTCACCCATGTAGCGTCTCCCATCCGGCCACACGTACTCCCCAACTCCTTGCATCTTGTTGCCCTGCCACTCGCCTATGTAAATGCTGCCGTCTTCCCAGCGATACTCCCCCAGTCCATGCTTGAGGTTGTCCTTGAAAGAGCCGATGAAGGCTGAGCCGTTGGAAAAGATGTTGCGGCCCAAGCCGTGCTGGTTGTCATTTCTCCACTCCCCTTCATAGCTATCTCCATTCACCCAGGTCACTTTGCCTCTGCCGTCCCGACGGTCCTCAGCGAATTCTCCTTCGTATACTTTGCCGTCTTCGTACTCCTTCCGCTTAAAAGCACGTAAGTTGGCTTTGAACAGGTCTGATGGTTCGTGGCCGGTTTCTAGTGCGCGTTTGGTCTGCTCGACCATGCTTTTCATTTTGGATAGCTTGGCCTCCAGTTCGGACCGCTTAGAACCTACAGCCTTGCGCCTAGTCGGGGAAGCCGCGTGCACTAGTTCCTCCCTGTACCACAGCCACAAGTACCCGTCTGTAACTCCGCTTGTGAACCCACTCACAGCCGTAGGTCCGGAAATGCAGACAGACGCTTGGCCGCTCGCCCAGATGTCCTTCCAAGCGCCTTCATACACCTCCCCAGCAGACAGTGTGAATTTCCCTATGCCGAAGGGCCAGCCATAGCTCCAGTTGCCTTCGTACTTGCTGCTTCCAGGCCAGATCTGCACTCCGTAACCGTCTCTGAAGCCTCCTCTCCACTGGCCTTGGTAGATACTGCCGGAGCTGTACGTGTAGGGCCCTCGCTGTTCCCTGGCCTTCAGACTGCCTTTCCCTGCCTTCAGCGTTTCTCGCACTTCTTCCCTAGTGAAGAACCTGTTCGACCGCTTGGATTTCACGAGGTGTTGGTACTCCTTGCGAGTCACGTACGCCCTCCAGTACTTTTGAATGCAAATGACTGAGTTCTGAGTCCTGGAGTAGTCAGGAAGCCCGCTGATTGGCGGAGTGGCTGCAACTCCCTCTCTTCTGGTCTGGGGAAAGTTGTCGAATTCGCTCGCAAATGAGGTTTTCACCTCTCGATCAGACCTGCAGTCGCAAGTCGCGCAGGAGGAATTGCCCATTATAGTCTCTTTTGAATTCAAGTGTGGGACCACTACTTCTGATGGACTAACTGGACATTTGAGATAATATGCTGCCTAATATTCAGGGAAAAGAAGGCAAAGCCCCACCAATGATGCTGAAGCTACACAGATGTGAAGGGTCATTGGGGTCTGTGAGAGGCTCGACTTCTCTGCCTCGGGCTCGAAGTGTCATCTTTACAGCTCGAACTCTGTCGAAAAGGCCGCAGGAAGAGGACGCAGACGACGCTGTGACTCACTTTCGGACCAGCCTAAAGCACTACGAGGAGCTGAAGAGGACGGAAGGCTCGACACAAGGGAGATACGAGGCCGGTCCCGCCTCCCCTCGGTCTCCCAGGACTTCCCTCAAGCCATTCCCCAACCTGAACCTGGTCCGCCAGTGCATGGTCCAGGCCAGTCCTTCTCCCTTCAGAGTCAGCTTGCTTCCCGCCTTTCCCCCTCCCTCTGAGCCTGCCAAAGAGGGCAGCTACACTAAGCGCTCCTTGGAAAGCAAGGCTGTGAGACGTCTGCCACTACCCGGCGTCACTGACTTCGAGCACACTTCGTCCAGACTCAGAAAGCCTGCGGGCCGTAGAGGCTCTCAGGTGGATATACACGTATATGATGACATGCAACGAGATAAACACGCTATTTTGAACCTATTGCCGACGGAATATGCCTCTCGCACACACAATGAAGTTCCCGCACTCAGCTTCACAGAAGGCTCTCAGCTCTTTTGGACCCTTCAGACGACTACAGGGTCTAAGCCTGAAGCGAGAGAAGGCGCCTGCATAGTATGGCTGAACAGACGCTTATATATGTTCGGAGGGGTGAGTATGACCAAACGCAATGAAGTCCGAGCCCTGAATCCAGACACCTGGTGCTGGTCCATGATAACCGCCCAGTACATGCCGAAAGGCAGAGTCGGCCACTCTATGGTGGCCTGTGGGTCGATGCTAGTGGTGTATGGCGGCTGGTCCCACTACTCACAGCGTCTCCACATGAGGAGATGCTACAAGAAGGTATTCGTCCTGCACATGGAAAGCGAGGTAAAGTGGCAGAGATACCGGGGTAATGGGGAAGTGCCTAAGGCCAGACGGTACCATGCAGCGGCAGCCCTGGGCACAACGATGGTGGTATACGGAGGCATTGACATGCACAACAAAACACTGAATAGTCTGTGTATTATGGAGATGGACAGCTTCGAGTGGACGAAATGGAAGTTGGACAGTGGACCCGGCCCACTCACTAACTGCTCGTTGACAGCGGTGTTTCACCCTTCACTACTGCTTAGAAGTGACTTCAGTGCCTTTGCAATGCCGAAGCTGAAGATAGAGCAGCACATGGCCAATTCCGGGTTCTACCTCTTTGGTGGGCTGAATGACGACTCCCAGCTGACTAATGAGATGTGGATATTGAGTATAGTGGACAGTGCATTGGTCTGGCGCAAGCCTGAAACCAAAGGCCCAGTCCCTCACCCTCGCTGCGACCACTCCGCGGTCTTTGTCAATACTTGCTTCATTATATACGGCGGCCGAGGAGTTTCAGAGGCGACTCCCCCTGCTTTGTCCCTACTTCGAATAGAGTCATTGACCTGGGAGCGAGTTCTTCTCTCAGGAACAGTCCCGCCTCCGCGCTGGTCCCATTGCGCTTCTTCCCTCGGGTCGAAAATGCTAGTCCTCGGAGGACTTTTCTACCAAAGCTTCCAGCCCTCAGACCTGTATCTGCTGGAGACGGACTCTCCCTACTCCATGGAACTCACTAAACAGTACAACGAGCGACAGGCGATGCGGGCGAACTTAGCTAATCGTCACTGCCCCTACGTGGCTTTTTCTTGCGAGAGGACTCTTCCTCCGGCTCTTCCTCCCGTTTGTGCTTCGCAGAGACCCACTCCTTCGTCAAGTTGTCACTGTGTTGTTGGAAAGTGGAGGCCAGTTCCTCGATTTTCCGCTTTTCCTCAGCCTCGCGCTCGTGCTGGTCTCGCACGATCTTCTCCTCTCTTTCCTTGATCAGGCTGAGTCGCTTTTGCTGCTCGACCTGCATGCGCTGCGTTTCCTCCTCAATTCGCTGCGCCTTGGCCAGGAAATCGTTCCCGTGTTCCAGTTGAAAGCGTGCAGGTTCGATTTCGCTTCTCGCCCTGTCATATGCAATTTGCTGCAGTCTTTTTTGCTCCTCCCGCCTTTCATTCCCCACAGCCGTCAACTCCCACTCCGCCCTCAGGATTCGTTCGTATATCGGCACTGCCTCTTGACTGCAAGCAATTGCCTGCTCTGCTTCTGCCAAACTGAACGAGGTCTGCTTGAAGACCTTGACCGTGTGCTGGTGCAGGCAGTAGGCGTAGTTGTAAAAGATGTGAATGGCTTGAGGCTGGCGATCGAGCAGCGGCTTCAAGGCAGTGGCAGCGGCTAGGTAGTTTTTTGCTTGGAAGTGAGCAAAGGCAATGTACTGGTCCAACAAGTCCGGGTCCAAAGCACCTCTCTCCTTCGCCCGCTGGTACAGCTTGACCGCGGGTTCATACTTCTCCTGCAGCATGTGAATGTGAGCAGTGTTCACCAGTATAAAGTTGCTGGAAGACGAACTGTCGAAAGCCAGTTTGAAAGTGTCCGTCGCTTGGCGCAAGTCTCCCATTTCCGCGAGGAAAATCCCTGCCCCCACAGCCGCGTACAAGTTATGCTCGTCCAGAGACAACACTTTCAGGTAAAACTTGAGTGCACCCTTCATGTCGTTATCGAACTTACTCAAATCTAAGCAATTCCGCAGGGCTACGTCGTAGTTCAAGTTCCCCATCGCCAACATTGCATACAGGTCATGGTGGGAAAACTCTTGAATTACCTTGTTGAAGGTCTCCATCGCTTTTCGGACTTCCCCCAGTTCAGCCTCGAGTTGGCCTTTTTGGCAGAGGGCATTGACAGGGGCTTTTTCCAAAGGAATCGCAGCTCGAGTGCACTTCAAAGCAGCGTCGTAGTCGCCTTCCTGCCTCGCCACCAGGCCCAGTCTCAAATGTGCCTCTGAGCAAGTCTTATACTCCTCCAGGATTTTCTGGTACAGTACTTTGGCCTCATCATATCTACCGTTGTCTTCATGCCATCTGGCCATGTTATACAGAGTTGTGCGAGAGGGCTTGGCACTTGCTTCCCTGTAGGCTTCTTCCGCCCCGGCTTGATTTCCGGTTTTGTGCCTCAAAATAGCGATGTTGTTCCAGAGTTCAGTTGGGATAGACGGCAGTCCTTTGAGTGCTCGTTCGTAGGCTTCCAAAGCCTGGTCCGGCTTGCGATACTCATGAATCTGTGCGATTTCAATCCAAGCTTCATAGTCGTTCGGGTTGATTTTAACGACTTCCTGCAGCTTCTCCAAAGCTTCCTCCTTCTTGTGCTGCTTCGCATACAGCGACCCCAGCACTCTCAGTGTCTCGTAGTTGTGCGGCTGCTGCCGCAGCACTGCTTCGAAGCAGGCCATGGCCTTCACCAGGTCTCCCTGGTGGATGAAGAGCTGTCCCAGGCCGAACTGCACCAACACATTGCTGTCGTCTGCCTTGGAAGCCTGGGAATAGTGTCGAAATGCGGCTTCTAAGTCTCCCTGTGCATGTGCACACTGCGCCATAGTCAGATAGAACTCCGCCCTCAGTCGAGCCATATCAGGAGCCGCCTTTTCACTGTCAGTGATTCGACTGAGACTGGATTCCGAGACTTTGGCACTGCGGGCGTAGTCCTGTCGGTAGAAGTAGTGTCGAGCAACGTGCAGACTGGCTAGCAAGTGGGCAGGGTTCAGGCGAAAGGCCTTCGTGAGGTGGTGCATGTAAGCTGTTGTGTCGCCTTCCTCGATACTCAGAATGGCCCTGGCCATGGAGATATCTGCACTTTCGAAGCTCAGGCTTTCAGCCCGCTTTAGCGCCTTCAAAGCCTGGAGCTTGTTGCCGAGTTTGTATTGGCACAGAGCCACTCCCAGTCGGATGTTCGCAGGGGCGCGCGGACACACTCGCAAGACCTCCTGATACACTTCCAGCGCCTCCGCAAACGCTCCCTTGTTGAAAAGGACACAGGCCTTGCCCAGCATCGCCGGCACACAGTTTCTGTCCTTATTAAGCGTATTTTTGAAGTACTCCACCGCACTATCCAGCTGTCCCTTCGCAAGCAGAATATACCCCTTGCTGACCCAGGTCCGGAGGTGGTTGATGTCCTGTGCACTGGCCTTATTTTGATAATTCGTAGCTTTCTCGAAGAACTCGTCCCGCTGGGCGGGGTCAGACGACCTGATGGCTCTGCCTACATAGTAGGTGGCGAGAGAGTTGATGACGTCGAGTCGGTCCTCTCGAGCACTGATGTACTGCGGCATCTTCTCTAGTTCGTCTGAACAGGCTGCCTTGAGGATGTATTCGAAGCCTTCGAACTGGCCTTTGTGGTAGTATTTCAGCTACGTGGGACTTACAGCCACTTGACGCCACTGAGGCAAGGGCGGCAGCTCTTCTCGCAGCTGGTCCTTCACTTGTTCGAAGTCGGGCAGCTCCATATTATAGCAGTGCCGAGGGAGTCACCAAGGCTTCAGTGCTTGTATATACCTTTAGTAGGTGCAAAGGGTGGACTATCCTCGGAAGTTCCAGACATAGAAGTGTCTATAGTGCTGTATACAATCACACCCACAGGGTAGTTTCAGCCTCTATCCTGCTAACTATCGCCTTAGTGTTCTCCCTAGCAGCCATTTCAATGATAAGGATCATGCGAGGCTTTGCGGGCAAAGGTCAGGACTAGACAGTCTTCGCAGGGAGCCTGAGTGAGGCGACAGTGACTGCGCTGGTTTATCTTTCGAGGATGCCTAAGACGGAGCTGGCCTCTACGATCGACGTTTTCCGCAGTAATCTTCTGCCCCCGTCCCTCCGTCCCCAACTGCCCTCCCTCATTTCCTCCCTCCTGCGGACTTCCTCTCCCGACACCGAGCTGCGCACTTGGCAAGACACCCCCATGTTCAGAGACTTGCAGCCCTTCTATGCCCGACTCGACCACCACCGTCGCCTCATCCAAAGCGGACAGCAAATCAACCTAACGCCCAACGGCGTAGTGGAGGCTTTGAAAGTGGTGACCGAGTTCTGTGACAAGGGCAAGTTGGGGTTTCTGACGGGTGATTTGAGCATAGAGCTGTACGAAGTGTTGCTCAACCACCTCTCTTACTTGGAAACGAAGCGAAGTGAAGACAACTCGGAGTTTTACAAGAAAGTGGAGGAGTTCTTAGTAAAGGAAGACTTCGCTTTGCCCAAATTCGGCATACAGCACTCCAATCTAGAAAATCCGCAGGCCTTGTTCATCCGACAGCTTTGCGTGGAGAAGGACTCCGCTCAAATCACGCTGTCCAAAGAACGTTCCGAGGCCAGCTTACTGACCCACAGCGCCTTCGGCCTCAACTACATGACTCCCAAAGAGCAACTCATCAAGGTCTTCCTGCCTTTCTGCAGACTGCTAAGGACGGAGCAAGAACAATGTCTGCGCAAGAACCTGTCCCAGTCCCGAAGAACATACTCAGTGATGCTGCTAGGCTGCTCCGCTGATAAACTTGCACTTGTGAGTCTCAACGTCCTGCTGAAAATGTGTATTCCGCAGTTGAAAGAAGACAGTGATACGATAGAGTTGCCCTTCAGCAACCTGGTGGTGCAGATTGGACTGGAGGTGCAGAAGCAAATCAAGAATGACAAGCAGGACAGACTCTTCGAAGACTTCAAAAAGAAGCGGAAGGAGCAGAAGTTGTACCCAATTACTGACGAAAAGTATATGAGGAAGCTGCTTACTAACGAACTCAAAAGCATCACTTCTCGCTACACGTTTTCAGCTGAAGTCCAGGCTGAAACCGGCGCACTGGTTTTCCGCCTGCTTTCCCAGGCAGTTTCCAGCCCAGATAAGAGCAAGCCGATGCTAAGACATGACGTCGTGCATACAGCCGGCAGCAAGAGCAAAGGAGTGGTGAAAGTCAGCAGAGAACTCGCGAGAATCCTACTGGGCAAGAACTATGATCAGAAGACAGACATTGTCCGCTTCATACTGGAAAGGACACTGCCTATGATCTGCAAGCCTGCGAAGTGGCAGGATAGTGAAACGGGCGGCTACTTGCAGCAGTCTTTCAGCATCATGAGAATGCAGGGGTCCAAACTGCAGAAGGTAGCGCTGGAGAGGGCGGATATTAGCAAGATCTGTGAAGTGCTCAATATAATGGGAGACACGCCTTGGAGAATCAATCACAAAGTGCACGAAGTGGCGGAAAAGCTATATGAGTTAGGGGGAGGAGTAGGGGAAATTCCGGTAGTTGACGATGGACATCAGTTTATTCCAACAGGCGAAATGTCGTTTATAGAGAAAAAGCGCTTGGAAAAGCAGAAAAGAGACAACTGGTCTTTACTCAGCGACTTTGAAATAAAGCTCGGAATCGCCCGCAACTTTTCCAAACTGGACCGCTTTTACATGCCCTTGAACGTGGACTTCCGAGGGCGAATATATCCGATTTCGCCTCATTTGAACCAAATCGGGAACGACATTTCTCGAGGTCTGCTGGAGTTCGCAGATGGGAAGAAACTCGGCGCCTCTGGTTTCCGCTGGCTGAAAATCCACCTCGCCAATAAAATGGGCCACGACAAACTGCCAATAAAAGAGCGCATGGCTGTAGTGGAAAACAACCTGGACTCTTTCAAAGCCGTAGTGAAAGACCCGATAAAGAACAGAGAGTGGCTGGCGCTGGAGGACCCCTGGCAATCCCTAGCCTCGATCTACGACCTGATCGCTGCAATTGAAAGTCCGGACCCTGAGAACTACGTCTCGAGACTGCATGTGCACCAGGACGGCAGCTGCAACGGACTGCAGCACTATGCAGCTCTGGGCAGAGACCTCGAGGGCGCGGAGCAGGTGAACTTGGCAGACGCGGAAAGACCTGGGGACATCTACACGGCAGTTTCCAAGAAGGTGCAGGAGAAAGTCGATAAAGATGCAGCGGAAGGACACAGAATTGCATTGCAACTGGTGGGGAAAATCAAGCGCAAAGTGGTCAAACAGACAGTTATGACGTCAGTGTATGGGGTTACCTTCATAGGCGCGAAGGAACAACTTATGCGGCAACTTCGCGACCGGGTCATGCTGCCAGAGGAAGACCTGACGGCTGGAGGTTTGTACCTAGCGACTATCACGATGGGCGCAATAGCGGATCTGTTCGCAGGAGCGCACAGGATCAAGGAGTGGTTCATTGAGTGCGCGTCAAGCATTTCGAAAGCGGGGTACCCTGTGAGCTGGGTGACGCCTCTGGGTCTGCCAGTCGTGCAGCCCTACCGCCGAGGCAACCAAACCATGTTCATCGACACTTTCTTCCAGCGAGTTTCCCTGCTCACCAGCAAGGAGAGTTTGCCCGTCAGTGTCCCCAAGCAAAAGAGCGCCTTCCCGCCCAATTATGTGCATAGTCTGGACTCCACTCACCTAATGCTCACAGCCATTGAATGCCACAAGCACGGCATCTCCTTCGCAGCAGTGCACGACTCTTTCTGGACGCACGCCTGCGATATCGACCTGATGAACATATTACTACGCGAGAAATTCGTCTATCTGCACAGTCAGCCACTCCTTGAGAACCTACTGGCGGACTTCAGAGCCAGACATCCCAGCATCCACTTCAACCCTGTGCCGCAACTCGGCAACTTCGACCTTACGAAGGTCCTCAAGAGCACTTATTTCTTCGCTTAGCTAACATGAACAGACACAGAAAGATTAGGAATGAGGCAGGAAACGCACGATTTCTTGCAGCTTGGACAGACTTATCGGCTTTTCGATGTAGCCGTTCATACCGGCCTGCAGACATCTTTCGTTTTCCTCACTGCCTCGATGTGCGGAACAGGCGATTATGACTGGACCTTCGGACAGTTCGCCAGTACTTTCCATCACTCTGATTTCCTGTGCAGCAGTGATTCCGTCCATTTCAGGCATTTCCACGTCCATGAGGATCAGACGGTACAAGTGGCCGCGATGGGCGCCTTCCCGCACTGCGGAAATGGCCCGCAGACCTGAACTCACTTGGTCTACGCGGATATTGAATGATTCCAGCATCCTTTGCAGTACTAAGCGGTTGAACTCGCTATCATCCACTATTAGTACTTCCGGTAAAGTAAGCGCAAGGGAGCCTTTTCCGCCTATCAGAGGACTGAATATGAGGAAAGCCTCTGAACAGCGTTCGTCCTCAATCCCTGCAGTAGTCGCATCCACCAGTCCTTCCGAAACTGCACCCGTTTCCTCGTAAATCGACACTTCGAAGCAGAACTCAGAGCCTACGTGCTCAGTCGAGCTGATTCGGATGGGTATGGAGCCTAAGCACTGAGCAAGTAGGTTGGAAATGTATAGGCCGAGGCCGCAGCCTTGAGGGTTGATGTGCTGGGTGCCTGCGACAGTGCTGAAAGCCTTGCACAGGTTTGTGATTTGGGAGGGAGGTATGCCGATTCCTGTGTCCTTGACTGTGAATTTGAGAGTGTTTCGGTCGGTCATCATGCAGATTAGTCGAATTCCGCCTTGGAAGGTAAACTTAAGTGCGTTTCCCAGTAAATTCAGCAGAATCTGCTTGAGTCGGTTGGGATCTGTATAGATCCTTCTGGGAACGAAGTCGTCTACCTTTAGTTTGAGGAAAAGTCCCTTCTGTATGCACAGCAACTCCACCAACTGCACTGTCTCACTGAGTTCCTTCCTCACATCAAAGCTTTGCTTCACCAGGCTGAACTTCTCCGCTGCCATTCTCGAGAAGTCCAGCAAGTCGTTGATGACGGAGAGGAGAAAGTGAGTGCTCGTCACTACGATGGACAGGTCGGTTTTCTGCTCCGGGGAGATGTTGCTGGCCTGCATAACTGTGGAAACGAGGTTCAGAATGGCGTTCGTGGGAGTGCGCAATTCATGCGAAACGAAGCGTAAAAGCGCAGATTTGGACTCGCTTTCTTGCTCGAGTCTGGTCTTTGCAGTGATCCAAGAGGTGATTTCGGAGACTGTGAGGATGCAGGCGACTTGGTCCCCCCACCTACACTTCGTACCTTTCCACTCGTAGTAGCACTCGCAGTTCTGGGTTATGCCGAATGTCTTCACTAGTTCCTCAGAGTTGCTAAGGAAGTCCTTGATTTGCTCCAATAGTGTGCCTGTCTCAGAGCATGTTAAGCAGTTCAGAGCTTCAATGATACTCGAATTGCTGTTTTTGAAGAAAGATTGTAGTTTGCTGTTTGCACAGGGAGCCTCCATGGACTCTAAAATTACCGCTAATCCCTCTGGAATTGCCTGCAGGATATTCCTCAATTTGGCCTTTTCTTCTTCAATTGTGTCGCAAAACTTGTATTTCTCCACAGTCTTTTTCCGACTTTCACATGTAAAGCAAAACAGCACGGCTGCCATCCCCACTAGCATCAGGTACGGCAAGTCCAAGCTAAACGAGCCCCTTTCCACATACACAGACACTGCCTGCCACATCGCCAACTGCCTCAGCAGCAAAGGCAACACTACGCGCCAATCCCAGAAAGCGGGGATTTCGTACAGACAGAAGACCAACGTGCTGCCCATGCACCAAAGCAAGAAATGCTTGCGATAGACCACTGCGCCGTTATACAGACAATAGGCCTGAGTGACCGTGAGGAACGCTGCCACCGTCCCTCGCTTCATCTTTCCTTCCTGCACTCCTTGATGCACAATGTACAGTGAGAAGAGGAAAGTGAAAGCAGCCAGTACGATAGTGACTGCATCCCGAGTCTCGGTCTGGGCCAGGAGTTGGGAGGCTAGACGGAAGCCACTGCCCACTATCATCATCAGCACTATGGACCGCTGGATGCTGCGGGCCCAGATGGCGGCTTCGAGGGTCTTCCAGTTGCTGGAGTAGTGGCCTTGACTGTGGCGGAGCAAGTTCTCGAGCACCATTTAGATAGAAACAGTGGGGAATCCAGGGTGACAGGGCAAACAGAATGAAATCTGGGATGTCTAAGGGATAGAGCCTAGAGGTAAAAGTGCTCTACTGCTCAGCTAGATATAGAACTCAGAAATACAACTCTCTGACTTCCAATACATGTAAAGCTGAAACTAGGAGTGCCTTCTTCAATTGTCCCAACGCGTCACTCACGTTTTTCTTGACTATCTTAAGCGCTCTATACTTACGAAGCATTTCTCTATTTAGCTGCCTCTTGAATAGTGGAAATTAGGTGTCTGGAGTAGATAAGGTGTGGAGAGTTACTTTGGAAAGGTAAGCGGCTTCTGACTTATACAAAAGTTGGATTTTAGTGATATTTTCACTCGATGCAAATCAAAGTTTCAGCAATGTTCCCTGATAACTATACATAGCGAACCGTTACTTACCTTATATAGCAGGACATGCTACTGTAATGACTGTCATTGTGGCTGACAGGGATATCTGAAAAGGACAGTTACCCTGCAAAAATGCCTGTTTTTACCTTGTTGGATAGATCTCGGCGAGACACTTAGCAAACAAAGGCTTTGATAGAGTGAAATTACCCAAAAACACCCGAAAAGCACTATTCGTCTATTCGCGTTTCTTAATCCCTATTTCCCCAATCAATTCAAACCCTCAAATAGCCGCGATTTCCAGTTTCTCCCCAATACTCCCAACTCCTCCTTCCCAACCCTCCCAAATCCACTCCAATCCCTCTGTCTCTCGACCCTGCTTTTCCTCATTTGGCCCATTTCCCCTGAGTCCACGTGTCTCTCTGATGTAGTCGCACCTTTCTGTGGCCTAGGAATAAAAATGAGCGAGAAGGTCCGCTTCTTGACTCTGATCCGCCCGCTGATGGGGATCATCCCAGAGGTCAGCAATCCAGACCGCCGCATACAGTTCCGGGACAAGATCGTCTGGACTGCAATCACCCTCTTCATCTACCTGGTCTGCTGCCAAATCCCTCTATACGGCATTTCCGCCACCAAGAACGCCGACCCTCTCTACTGGGTGAGAGTGATCATGGCCAGCAACCGAGGCACAGTGATGGAACTGGGCATTTCCCCAATAGTGACTTCCAGCATGGTCATGCAGCTGTTGGCTGGGTCGAAGGTA